>Ga0307507_10001643_pt1 | contig 49536 bp, 12 predicted proteins | sample 7_EM_MG_FD_207223 | JGI IMG/M metagenome (GOLD analysis project Ga0307507, IMG submission 207223) | Populus trichocarpa ectomycorrhiza microbial communities from riparian zone in the Pacific Northwest, United States - 7_EM | ecosystem: Host-associated > Plants > Roots > Unclassified | place...
GACTAATTAGGGGGAGGTCGCATCAGTATATAGACCACGTAGTCTGCTTTAATACAAGAGACAGTCACCACCATCCCAAAGAGCATACAATACTATACGTATTTCGTGCCCCGGGATACGACTTACTCGTGCTATTAAGTTAGTACGAACACTGATTAGTGAGCGCGCACAGATTAGCAATTACTTAACACCTTCTACCGAGCGATATACAACAGCGACCACCCGTTTAGACTCCTAGTACGACCTGCTAGAAGGTCAGAAGTCGGGGATTACGGACCTATTACCAACTCTGTATACTTATTTAAGTCTTAGTACGGTTTACCGGAAGTTTATAGATGCGAATATAGACCTTTACGGAACCCCCTACCCTCCTGCAAACCACTACGGACCCGTTAATCGATTTTATGGACTGTTATAAGACCTTATGGAAACCCCCTACCCTTCTGCAAACCATTACGGATATTAACTGCCTTTACGGACCACTATAAGACCTCTTCCACCCACTACGTACTACACTACACTATATAGTATGGCAGACCTAAGGAAGCAAGTTAATGAAGGCCAGGAAAAGTGGAGGTAGGGAGCCAACCTCACGTCTATACCTGACGTTAACAACTACATTAAATTCAAAGTTTTTAAATACAAATATTTTAAGCTTATGAACGTCAACCTATGGGAGCAATACTAGGAAGACTTCGCGGACTTTATAGAAGCTATCTTTAAAGTATGCAACCCTACTACTATCCGTAACCTATGGACCCTCTTACGTAACCAAGGTGTATAGGTTAAAAGGAATAAATGAGTTACTGTTGCATAGTCCTTATATAATATAATACACAAGAAGGACTAAACGGAATGGACTAAAGAGGAAATCCTAGACCAGTTCTAAGAAACTAAAGAACTCTTTACTTCTTCCAAACTTAATATAATTACTGGCCTTATACCTAACCTACTTAACTAAACTTGTCCTATAAACCTAAGCAGTTTCGGAATTGATTTTACGGGCTAAAGTATACCTAGTACCCAAGTTACGGACCGCAATACCCACATAACCTAAATTACGGACCGCAATACCCCCGCAAACCAAAATACGGACCAAATTACCCCTATTGTCCAAGTTATAGATCCGTAAGCCATATATCCGCAAGCCATATATCTGCAAGCCACATATCCGCAAGCCACAGATCCGTAAGTTACAGATCCGTAACCCACCTAAGCGAAGACCTACGGCAAGGAGCTAGCTAACCTGGCCAAGCTCTATACCGACGAATCCAAGTATAGCGGTAAAAATAACAACTTTGACTTTAAACTAACCATCTTTACGGACCTCTGCCAGAAGGCTAATATTCCTAAATAGGAATTTAGCTAAGCCTACTCTACTATACTACGTGGCCTAGCCCTTAACCACTACTACACCAACCTTAAGAGCAACCCCCTTGGTGTTTCCTTTGATAAGCTATATAAAGCTACACGTAACTACTTTAAAGGACTGGAATATAAGCGTAATATTCTTACCTAATGGAATGCAACCAAGCTACGGACCGTAATTGACAAGAACACTAAAAAATCGACTATAGAGTGCCTGCAAATTCTTATTAAAGACCTCCGGCACCTATAGCACGGCCTTAACGCTAAGCTTTAAATAGACGACTTCCTGTATAACAAACTTATTACGGCTTGCCAGGAAGTAGAGCCCTATAAGTACGCCTATTACAAGCCTACAGACACCTTAGCTGGCCTTATTAATGACCTACGCTCCTCTATTGTAATGTATAAAGTCTTAAACCCACTAGGCAGCACTTAAGCCTTTATTACAGATATTTAATATCCGCAAATAGACTTAGACGTCTACTTTACGGACTGCCGCTACTACTAGCAGCACCTGTACCGACCAAGTCCTACCTATAACCCCCGCAGCAACCCCTATACAAAAACATACCCCCGCAGACAAACCAGCCAGAAGTGCTTCGTGTGCGGTAAGGAAGGATATTGGTCTATAAGGCATACCTAGGAAGAATATAATAAGTCCAAAAAGAGACTTAATAGCCGTATTAACCAGTTCATTTTGGAATACGAAGGAGAGGAAGCAGAAGAGCCCCCTAATAAGTTAATAGAAGCCCTTATAATTAACTTTAACTTAGACGCTTAGGAATAAGAGACCTTAGAGACATTCCTAACCACTTTTAGACCTTTTATGGATAGCCAAGCCTTTAATATTACGACCGTATTAGCCGACCGCTCCTTTACACACTTAATTGCACCTAAAAACTAGCCTATAAGCACACCTATTAGACCTGTTACGGACGTTACAGACCGCGAACAGGACCCATTTGCATATATTACCACAGAACGCTATACCCCCAAGGAATTCTACGGTGTTATAATTAACATAGGTGCCTCCAAGAAGTCTACCGCAGGCTATGGACAATACCTTGCATATAAGACCACCATAGATGATAATACGGACATCGATATTACATACACTAGGGCCATAAACGTCCAATTTAGCATTGGCTTAACCGTATTAATTAGATTAGTTAAAGTTAAGACCCCAATTGGCCTAGTTAACTTCCATATAGTAAAAGCGGATACCCCTTTCCTACTCTGCCTTGCGGATATAGATAAGTTATAGGTCTACTATAACAACATTACAGACACCTTAATTGGCCCCGCAACTGCCCTAGGAAGTAAGCATATTACCCTGCCAATTATACAATGATTTGGACACCCGTTCCTTATATAGGGAGAGACCCTATAGACCTACATTTAGGAATCTTTTAACCATAACCCGTGTTACCTTACCAGTACCAAAATCTACCGCCTGCACCGCCGTTTCGGCCACCCGTCAGCCGAAAAGCTATATAGAGTCCTTAAACGCTCTGGACATAACGACGTTAATAGGAAGGCAATCAACTACCTAACTAAATACTGCTCCTTTTACCAGAAATACAGACGTTCCCTAGGCCAATTTAAGTTCACCCTTTACAAGGACCTTAACTTTAACCACTTAGTATACATAGACATTATGTATATTAACGGCAGCCCAGTATTATATATAATTAATAAGGCAACCCGCTATTAAGCCGCCCGTTAGTTGTAAAATATATCTATAAAACACACTTAGGACATTTTACGGACCTGCTAGATTAACACATATATTAGACCCCCTAAGTATATCACCTATAACGCCAGTAGGAACTTTATCAGCAAAGAATTCCAATAGTACGCTATAGCCATGGCTATTTTAATAAAAGCCGTTCCAGTTAAGGCGTACTAATCCATTAGGCTTATTAAGCGAGCTTACCTAGCTCTATAGAGAGCTTATCAGATTATTATGGATGAGTGTAAGGATATCTAAAAGGAACTAGCTTTACAGATAGCCGTAAAAGCCGTTAACGACACCACTAGCCCTAACGGACTAGTACCCACCCTCTTAGTTTATGGAGCTTACCTAAGGATAAGCAACCTAGGCCCTCCTACCCCGTCCATTACGGAACAAGCAGCTGTAATACGGAAGGCAATAGCTAAAATAGTCAAATTACGGGCCAAACAAACTGTTAATAACGCCCTATACCACCACAACGGACCTAATACGACCTTAGTACACGACCTCCCACTTAACTCTAAAGTCCTCGTATAGCGTAAAAGCGGTAGCTAGAATAGACCTTATTGTCTACTAGCCGTAGAAAACGAGACGTGCTGCGTACAGCTCCCTAGCGGGCCAACCAGCTTCAAAAGCACGTCCGTAAAACCCTACTTTCGGCCCAAAAACACCCATAACGTTAAGCTAGACGAACTAGAAGCAACCGCCAAACCAGACAAACCAGAAGCAACTGCTAAATTAGACAAACTGGAAGCACCCTTGCCTACCCTAGAAGTCCCCTAGAAACCCACTAAACCTACTAAACCTACTATAAAGCATAGTCAAGGACGCCCCTAAAAGCACCCTATAACTAAGAACCCTATAATAGAGAATCACCTAACCTCCGTAGGAATAACCGCAAGGCAATCTCCGCCTGTAGATATATTAGTTCTAGTACAGGAAACCCCATTTACGGACTCACGATGTAAAGAGATTAATGGACTACTTAAGAAGGGTGTCTTTGCGGTTGTAACGGAGAGAGACGTTCCGTAAGGCGTCTGTATATTTAACTCACGCTTCGTTGACGAGATTAAGCACCCTAGTACTAATAAAGCCTTTAAGAAATTAAGGCTCGTTATATAAACTTATAACGACTAGGGAAAGGACCTAGTCCTTACGCAATTACCTATAATTTAATGGGTCAGTTAACGGATTATACTCGCACTTATGCCTGGACTATAGCAAACCAAATCCGTAGCCCTTTACTTACAGGACATCTTACAAGCCTATATGCAGTCTAATACCTACCTAAGTAGGGACATCTTTATACGGCTACCCCTTGAGCTTAACCTACAACTAGGAACAATTTTACGGGTTATAAAACCTCTTTATAGAGTACCGGAAGCTGGAAACCATTGGTTTAAGACGTACTACCAGTATCACGTTAGTAAGCTTAAAATAGAACAGTTAACCTATAACCCCTACCTCCTATACAGCCCATCAAACGGCCTTGGTATTGTTAGACTCTAAATAGACAATACCCTATTCCTAGCAGACTAGACCTTTACGGATGCTAAAGAAACTAAACTACAAAAGGCTAAGTTCTCGGCAAAAGCCGTAAAAGTAGTTAACTAAGCAGAATCCAATTAAGTTTAATAGAGGCCTAATTACACAAAAGGGCAACCTAATTAAGCTAACTTAGGAACGCCAAGCTCAAAACCTAGAGCCTATTATAGCAAAGCCTACGGACCTCACCAGCTCCCGCGGAGAGACCTATAAGACTGTAAATACAAAGGACCAATACGTTGCACAGCATGCAAGAGGCGCCTATATTGCCACAGTCTGTCAGCCCAAATCTGCCTATGATTTATCCTTTGCGGCCCAGGCAGTAGATCCGTAAGAAGAAAATATTAAGTAGCTTAATAAGCGCATTCAGTGGCAAATTGATAATGTAGCAAGGGGACTTACTTTTATACCACTGGACCTAAGTTCCCTTAGCTTACTGGTGTCAGATAATCTGTATTCTCTAAGGCGTGGGACACGTGCATCGTAAATCTCTTCATAGAGCCCTAGGGGCCCTAGGTCAAAACATTGACATTAATCAACGATCAAGTTAAGATCATCAATCAATCAACCCATTTAATTAATGAACCCCTCTATCTGAATTATCTGACAGTTATGAGCCCGGTCCGCCAACTTAAGAAGCTATTCAGCTATTACTTAATCGTTTGAAGAAATTCTACCTCATTGTCAGACTCTGACACCTCATCGTTAAGACGCAGACTCTTACAGAAATTCTACCTTAATTGTCACAAGACGAGTCTTCGACGAGATTCTACGAGATTCCACGAGATTCCACCTTAATCTGACGATAAGGACGATCCTAACGACAGGACGATCCTGATGATAAAATACCATCTTAATCCCTCCTTTGCCTATCAGTTAAATGACTCTACCGACGTTGAGCTTGTTGACGACGATCATCCTTAATAAGTCAGAAGACTGGGAGTAATGGCTATAGTAACTCTAAGCCCTTGTAGATTAGCGAATTTGGGCCCACATTAACCTAGATAGTATAGCACCTTAACGAGGTCTACTATAAGAACCAGCCTATCTAGAAGTCACAGATTTTAATAAGAATGCAACCTTGTATGCGTAGCTCTCGACGAATTAACAGAAAGCGTATAAGAATAGCAGACGATACTACAACTAGGACATAAAGTATTTCCTAAAATAGGAAGATTATCTTTAACAGATCTGCACCCAGATTACATCTATAGTATTAATTTAGAAGAAGCTACTGCTTAACCCTTCCTTAATAGTTAAAGAATGGCTATCTCAGCTAAAGGAGAACACAGAACCTACCTCATTGTTTGTTAGGAAGAAGGTATAATACTAGTACACAGAAGCCCTTAAGGGGTTTAAACAGTTGTTAAAATTAAACTAATAGCTAGATTAATAGGAACACGTAATGTCCCTAAAAGAGAAGTATAAGATCCCTTAAATGTCCAATAGTATCTGGCTTTAAGATTTAGTAGAAGTTATTTAACCTTTCAGCGACGCCTATTATATAAAGTATACTACCAAGTCAAATAACCCTTAGAAGTTAAGATCTTCCAAATACTATAGAGTAGCAAAGAAGCTATAAGAAGGACTTAGAACACCCTTAAAGAAAGCCAATACTACTATAAAAGGCAGTACCTTTAATACAGACTTTATAGAGCAAGCTACTAAGAATCACTCTAATACTACTAAAGGTTCACGAAGAGGAAAGGCCTTAGCATGTAATAGACGCTTAAAGAGAGCCGGGATACTAGTAGATAAGGAGACGTCCTGCAAGAAGCTAACGCCCAAGTGCTTAGCGTGTGGAATATAAGAACACTCCCTACGGGACTATTAGTGTTTATTTAAAGATAAAAGACCTGTAGAAGTTATAATAGGAGATGCGCGCATTAATAGGGCACTAAAGAAGGTAGAAAAGAATAAGAATCTTACTAACCAAGTTACAAAGATCAGACTTAAAGAATAAGAAGATAAGGCCTAATAACAATAAAACAAGAGCTAGAAAGTTAAGATTAAGGGAGAAGCTAATGCAATATTCCTAGAATTATATCACACCGGTCAAACCCATCTACTAAAGCTATTAACTATTCTTAACTTAGGAACCACTCTCTATATCTTTAATAACCTCTCTCATTTTTATAATTTTAGGAAAGCTCTAAGACACAAATATGTTACCGCCGGCAGCTTAGAAGTACCCATACTAGGCTACAGCAATATCACTATCTAAATTATAAAACCAGACAAGAGCAAGGGAACCCTACGTCTTAAGGATGTTGCCTTTTATATAGACTTTAATATGAATCTAGTATCATTCCGTCTACTTTAAAAATAAGGGTTCTACTAGAACAATAAAGAAGACAACAATCTTCTAGTTTGGAAGGATAACACGATCCTATATTAAATAGAAGAACGTCATAGATAACAGACTATTAAATACGTCCGACTAGGAAGTTGATCAGCGTTTAATATAAGCCAACTACTACGCCGCTAACGGAAGCGCAGAGCATCATTAAGAGACACTTATCCAGATTTAAAAGGTAATGTATATCTATAGCATCTGCGTCTAGGTTATCCAGGACCTATAAGCCTTTATTATTTAGGTCTCAACGCCCTAGAAGTTAAGCTTTAAGGCCCAAAGACAACAGAATATTAATATTGCAGTCTCGCTAAAATTAAGCGTTAGGTCTTAAGAAGGTTCTTAAAACAGAATATTAATAAACCTTATCTTAACCTCCATATTAACTGGACTAACCTTAAGGAAGCGCATGCTGGATTTATATAAGTTATATTTATCTATAACACCTTCTTAGGGAAAACCTTCTTGTATTTTATAACAACGCATAGTAAAGAGAAGGAGACACTATAAGTGCTTAAAGATTTTATCTAATAGATTCGTCTAAGGTATAACCTTAAGGTTAATACTATTAGATCAGACAACAAGCTAGGGAGAAGGAGAACCCTTAAATAGCTATAGACCCAAGGGATTATATTTAAGCCTTTAGCGCCTTATACCCAAGCTTAAAATGGTACCACCGAACGCTTAGGGGGTGTGATCATTAAGAGAGCACGTATAATAAGAATTACTGCCAATCTACCACACAATCTATAGAAAGAGATAGTTGACTATATAGTCTACCTTCAAGATCAAACGCCACGGGAAAGCAATAGTTGGAAATCGCCCTATAAGAGGTTCTATACCTTCCTAGCCAATGGGTTAAGAAAGCCGCAACTAGCGCACCTAAAAGCCTACGGCTATAGGGCGTACGCGATGACGTCAGACGCCCAGCTAAAGAAGAAAAGGCTAAGCAAGCTAGATCCGCGAGCCCATATCAGCTACCTTGTTGGCTATAACTCTATTAATATCTACAGGATCTAGATCCTATATAAAGGTATCATTATCTCTACTAGGGACGTCATCTTTAACAAGAAGACGTTCTTTAACGGTAAGTAAACGGATATCTTAAAGGACCTACACGCTAAGTTAGACACGCTAATTAAAAAGATTTAACTCCCTAATACCCTAACTAAAAATAAGGTCCTTCTAGAAGATAATAAAGAAGTATTTAAACCGTTAATTTAAGAGGAAGACGATAACGTTAATAAGCCAGTTCGAACCTTTAATAAATTAGTAGATCTTAAGCTTGCAAGAGCTCTTAAAGATACATATTATACGCCACCTCTAATAGAAGAAGACGAAGAATCTCCATATACCTTTTACGTCGAGTATCCTACAAAGTTAGATATATAAGGTACTGATTAGGACATTATTAGCCAAGTAGGAGACGGGTTTTATACTTAGGGGGTGTTTAACGACTCTATTAAGGACTCATTTAAGGAAGCCTGCGATAACAGGTTTAAAGACTTTATTACTAAAAAAATTATGTTAGCCTATCACAGCGCCTTCTTAGCAGGAAGGAAGTTCAACCTTAATAGTTAACTTAACAACAGTAAGCTAAAATCAGGCAGAATACGCGATATTAGATTATATAGGAAGAACTTACCTCCGCTACCTTAGTTAATCCGCGACCTTAATATATATCCTCTTTAAGATTAGTTCTAAGAAGCTTAATAAGCTTACCTCCAATCCCATTATTAAATAAGGTTGTTTTAAGAAACAGATAAGAAGCACGTAAAGGGACAGCAGGTCCTTAGCTTAATATAGGTGTTTGTCTACAAGACGGACAAGTATAGATTTCTCCAGAAATGCAAGGCATAATTAATAGTCTGCGGAAATTAACAGGCCCTAGAAGATCTACCTATAAGAGCTACTATATTAGCTAGTACAACCTTCCAAACACTTATAGCGATCACCGTAAAATTCAACCTGGAGACAATATAGATAGATATAGTTAATGTGTTTGTCTATTGCGATCTTGACGAGGTTGTCTATATAAAGCTACCGCTAGGGTTTAACAAAGGAAAGACAGACAAAGTACTACGCTTAAGAAAAGCCCTATACGGACTACAACAATTACCACTATTATGGCAGAAGAATCTTACAAGCTCGTTAAATAAATTGGGTTTTAAAGAGGTACCTTAGGAGCTGTATGTTATGCTAAAAGGTAGAATAGTCGTCTTCTTCTATATTAACGATATTGTTTTCTGCTACTAAAAAACAGATAAGAAGAAAGCTTAAGAAGCAATTAAGGAGCTAAGCAAGAAATACCAGATAAGTACCCTTAGCGAGCTAAAATGGTTCCTAGGAATCCATATGCTATATAATTATAGCTAGAGGCTCCTATAGCTATCCCAGAAAGCCTATATTAAGAAGATAGCTAATTAGTATAAGATAGATCTTATAGGGCGTCTTCTAGACACTCCTATAGCAAAATCTGAACTCCTCCCTACTAATCACTAATTAATCCGTCTAACGCGTCTATCCCCTAATATAGACCTATTAGTCCGCCCTATATCCCTACTAGCCTCTACGATGCTATATTAGAGAAAATTGGGTTTAGTACTCTATGCAGCCACTACAACGCGTCTAGATATTGCGTTTACAGTATTAAGGCTAGTAAGGTTTAATTAGGACCCAAGCCAAGAGTATTATTAAGCGGCAGACAGAGTCATCTAATACCTATATAGCACGAGAAGCAGAGCAATCTGCTATAGAGGAGATGAGGAAGAAATAAACAGTAGAGGGAAAGATAAAGGAATACACAACAAAGAACGAGACAATGGAAGAGATAGTAGAGGTAAAACGCAATTATTTATCTGTGCCAGCAATGCATTATTCGCAGACAACTCCGTTAATAGAAAGAGCTTGCAAGGATACATTATAAAGCTATTTAGGGGGCCGATCGCCTAGAGAGCAAACAAGTAGGGTATAGTTACAACGTTAAGCACAGAAGCCGAGTTATTAGCCCTATTATAAACAGCAAAGGAAGCTATCTTTACCAGTAGGCTGTTTAACGTAATAACGTTACGCCTAAACGAGCCCTTAATTATCAAATGTGATAACACCTAGACGCTCTAACTAATTATAGAAGACATAGCAAAGCTAATTACAAAGCTCCGACATATTGACATCTATTAACCAGTGATCTTCTTGGACTGGGTTAATTCTGAAGCTCCGTGGCAGAGCCGTCTTTAGATTAGAGTGGATCCTATCAATTTAATTGGTTAGATGGAATGGATTTAAAGCTGCGGAGGTCTTAGAGCTCCAATTCTCTAACCCAATTCGGCAGGTGTTACATAAGGATAGAGCCAATCAGCGACGTCAATAATAAGATCCGATTTTAATTGGGTGTACAAGCCATACAATCTAAAAACTCTAGTATATACAAGTATCATTCCTCCTGCCCCCGTCGTCGTCGTCGTCGTCATTGCTTTAATTAATTTATCCTCATCTTCTTTCTTACTGCTACCATAGATCGATATTTGTTAACTCAATCACCCCCTACGTCTAACAACGTGATCCTTGCGCACAATACTAGCAGGATCGCTATAAGAGCCAGCCAGATCTCGCCCAATTTGCGCTTAATATATTAGCCGTGCCTCCTATAAGCGACGAATGCGAACAACTCTTTCAGCTGTAAGATTCTTAACAACCGGCGCTCCCGATTATAAATGGATATTATTAAGGCAAATGAGGTTCTTCGGCATGCGTATAGGCCACCGCCAAAGAGTACATTTGACAATGAGGAAGTAGATAACTTAGAAGGAGAGCCTTGCAAAAGGGTGTCCCTCAAGGAAGTGGCAAAGGCCCGGCTTACTACTGCGGTTGCCGCAGAGGCCTCTACTTAGGTAGAAGACGACATAATTAGTAAGGAGGAAGGGGAGCTAGATAAGCAATATGCGGCTATTAAGATTGACTACGAGACTAAGGTTATTGGAGAGGAGTAATATAGGTAGCTTTTAGTCAGCTATCCTACATCTACTCTTCCTTTTACAACACCATGCCGATGCCAAGCCTTTCTATTTTTAGTATATAAATGTACTGGAGCTCCAAGGAGCTCTTGGAGTCAAACAATTTACTAGCTAGATGGAGTGGATTTGAGCTCAGATCCACTCCACTCCAGTCCAAGAAGATCACTACTATTAACACTAGCTACGTCAGGAATACGCAATGAGATAAGTACGATTTTAATAGACAGTGACGAAGGAGATGATCGCCAATAGACTTACGAAGGCCCTGCCCAAGCAGAGGTTTTAAAGTTTCGTTAATATAATTGGGATGGTGGATATCAAGGAGCAGCTGGATAAGGAGAAGTAACTAGAGGACCTAAGGGACGGTATTAGAGCAAGATAAAAGGATTTAGATAAGATTACGGTTTAATTGACTCATTAACGGACATGAGAAGGTGGCTAGCTGTGACCTTAAAGAGCTTAAAGCTAAGGGGGTGTGTTAGATAATCTGTATTCTCTAAGGCGTGGGACACGTGCATGAGTCACGTGCATAGGGCACGTGTATCGTAAATCTCTTTATAGAGCCCTAGGGGCCCTAGGTTAAAACATCGACATTAATTAACGATTAAGTTAAGATTATTAATTAATCAACCTATTTAATTAATGAACCCCTCTATCTGAATTATCTGACAACTGGCATTTACGGACGCCTTCTTTGCTAATAACAGGGACCTATTATCGCAAATCGGCTTTGTAATCGTACTTACGGACCATAATTAGGATGCAAACATCCTGCACTGGTCCTTAATTAAATGTAAATGGGTAACCCGTAGTATACTAGCTTCTAAACTATATGCACTAGCTTATGGCTTTAATATAGCAGCCGCAATCAAATTAACGGTCTAGAAGATTCTATAACTAGAGCAGTTACCCCTGGTTTTATGCACCAATTTAAAGTCCCTCTATAACTGCCTAGTTAAACTAGGTACGACATAAGAGAAGAGGCTTATAGTCAACCTAATATGCTTACATTAGGCCTATAAACGACGTGAAATCACGGAGGTTAAATAGATCAGCAGCGGAGACAACCCAGCGGACGCTATAACTAAGGTAAAGCCGTGTTAAGCTCTAAAAACCCTAATTAACACAAATAAGCTCAATCTAAAGGTTATAGAATGGGTGGAACGTGACTAACGGAGCACTTATAGTTCATTTGCGGCCCGTCGGAAGGCTATACGGTTCCTTTACAGCCCGTTAGAAGGCTGTATAGTTTACTTTACAGACCTTAAGCAGGACTTACGGCCAGCTCAAAGTACCGTCTGGAAGGCAGCCTAGAAGGCACCTTAGGAGGGATTTCCTATATATTTCTTTTGTATTTTACGGTTCTATTAAAACAATTACGGAGGCTGTATATAGGTGGTTTCATTTTTTAAGTACCGCTAGTGTATAATTACAGCACCTGTCGTACTGAACGCGTGCTTACGCGTACGGTACACCAACTACGTGTTTACGCGTTCGGTGCACTAACTACCCGCTTACGCGTCTAGTGCACCCCTGAAGCGCTAACTAATTAGGGGGAGGTCGCATTAGTATATAGACCACGTAGTCTGCTTTAATACAAGAGACAGTCACCACCATCCCAAAGAGCATACAATACTATACGTATTTCGTGCCCCGGGATACGACTCACTTGTGCTATTAAGTTAGTACGAACACTAACTATGTGCAGAAATCTTTCCACTTATTATTCTTTTGCTATCTATACTACTTTTAATATAACTCCGTAAATGTATATGGTCTATCTATAAGAAAGTATTTTTTTATTACTATATTATTATAACCCTTTATATATCTTTCTGCAAATCTAGTTGGAATCCCTAGATCCTCTTTTTATTACAGTTTATTTAACTATTTAGCTCTTAGCGTTTCTACCCTTGGCCTATTTATAACTTTTTATATAAGTGCTCTGTCCATTATATATCCTAGCATACTAGATTTCTAGTTTAGTTTTTGTTCTTGCTTTATAATAATCCTTTATCTAAACTTATCTATACTTTTCTATTATCTATATCTTATAGTTAGATCCTTAAAATCCTCTTACTTCTTAATTATTATTTTAACCTTTTAACCTTTAGGCTAAACACCGTATTTACTTAGAATTGCTATAGACCTTATTCGTTCTTTAAAATCTTGGCTTCCTAGAAATCTTCATCCTATACTTATTTATTTATCTTTAAACTAAGCCACTGCCCTTTTCTATTAGTTATTATTTATTATAGGTTTTAGGTCCTCTCTTATCTCTTCTTAAGAATTTTAAGCCTATAGCCTTTTTCCTTTATTAAGTAGTAAGCTAGTACTAGTAGTTATCTACTTACTTAATCCTTTTAGAATACTTCTCCTTCTGTCTTATAAAGCTATGGATGCTATATCTAATAGTATTATAATGCATATTACTAAACTGCGTTCTATAGTGGTTTTAGTCCCCACTTTTATTGCGTATTTAAGGTTTAAGTGCCCCTAGTTGGCCCCCTTTTCTTCCTCATCGCTATTAATTAATAAATACTCTAACTCTATTATTATTTTTACTAATCTTTATCCGTATATTGCTGTAATATCTTAATCTAGCTTATAGAGTTAATTTAATTCTTCGTCTAACTCTTTAGTTCCCTTAAGTTCTTATAACTCTAGCTCCTGTAGCTAATAGCTTGCGCCATACTTAGCATTCTTATAAATTTAGTATGTGTTATTATAACAAAACGTAAAGTGTTTAATTAAATACTCCTTAGTCTTATATAACATACTTATATCCATATTATTATACTCTAATAACCTAGTGCTCTTTACCGCGTGGTTATTTTAACTACTTCTATAGTCTTTAGCAAAATAACTCTATTTTCTATAATTTATATAAACTCCTTTTTTAAACTATTTTTCTTACTATAGAGTCCGCCTAAATATCTTCTGCTATTAAGATCCCTGGTTTAGCCTCTACTCCTTAGTTCTATAATTACTTAATCCTTAACCTTTAGGTTTTTATAGTTTCTATTCTACTTTCTGGATTCTTTAGTACCGCTTAAGTCTATTAGCTCTGGCCTATGATTCTATAGTTTCTAACTCTATGTCTATTATTATGTGCTCTACGCCTTATATAACTATAGAACTCTATTTTAGCCCTTTTTAGCTTATTCTCTCTAATAGATCCTATTATTAATATTAATTACTTAATTAATTAGCTCCTTTAGGGTATCCGTATCTTCTATTAGGATAATTACGTTTTAGACTTTGCCTTAAGTCCCTATTTGTCCTATGCCATAAGCGCCTTATTATTCTATTTGACCTATATTGCGAGCTTTTAAAACTACGTAATATACTTAATTGCTAAGGTTCTCTATACTAGGTTCTAAAGCTTTCTTTCCGCTATAGTAGTTGCCTTAGGGTCTCTAAATATTTAAGTAAGCTAACTTATAAACCTATTCTAGCTTAAGAACATATATTAGACCTCCTAATTAGTAGTGAATTTCCCGTTTTTCTATATTTTAGTAAGATATGGCTTAAACTATTTAAGTGCCCTTTCTATTAAGAACTGTCCTATATAGACCACTTAATTTATTAGTGTTGCCAGTTTCGCCCCTTCCTATATAACCTTAAAGCGCATTTATATAAGGAATCCTTTAAGTTTTAACTTCTTCCCTAAGAATCGCTTAACTAAAGGTAACTTAACCTTTGCTGCTCTAATTCTATTAATTCTTTCTTTAAATATCCTATTGTTGTTTATTAGCCGGTTAACTATTTTCTATAACTAACCTGTTATAACTAATTGTAAGTTAGTATCCCCTATACTAGTGTCCCTACTAGTGCCTAAAGTGGTTACCGCCGTTAATGCTATTATAACCAGTGCTTTTGGTGGTATATTATTCGACTTTATTAATACCGTAACCTTAGTAGTAAATGTATAATAAATCCTTGTGGGAAATACCACAGTGGACTTATTATTGGGCTAGGTATATAGGTAAACAAGAAGTTAATATATAATAATAACTAGTAGAGTGGTTGTCTAACAGATTAACTCTAATTATATTCTAAGATTTACTATAAAGAGAAGAACTATCTAGGTAGGGACTATAGTCCTTTAAATATACGACTTAACTCTTAAGAAATACGTTTAGTACGTTAAGTACGTAAACTCGTAATCACCTATATAACTTAGCTAGCCCTTATTTATAGTTTAAGTAGTTCTAATACCTACCGCGTTATTATAACTAATTCGTCTTAGGCTTCTCTAAGTTGCTATACTACCACTAATATAAGGTCCGTAATATATATAATAATACCTATTATAGCGCTCTAGTTAGGGATTTAGCTAATAGCTTAGTATTCGACATGTATATAGTACGTCTCTCCCGTCTATATATACCTCTTCTTTTTCTTCTTAGCTTAATATCTTTGTAATATAATATTTATTTAAGCCATTATAATACTAAATATAATACTAAATATTTTAAGAGCCTTTTAGATAATATCGTTTCTAATACTTTTTTATAGTAGGAGGCTTAAGTATAAGCCTTAAAGGGCTTTTTAAAACTAGAAGCCTAGAGAATAAAACTCCATATAAATCTAGACTTACTATTAAGCAAAATAAGCAAGACTAAGGCCTTCTGTTTACTTGCTTGTAATTTCTACCGCCTATAGCCTACTTACTTGTCTTAAAGGCCTAAAAGAGGCCCGCTTACTTGCTTACGTAAGTACTTACTAAGCTTTTAGATATATTTTTGGTATAATAACCAAAATCTACTTTAGTAGCTATTTTATTAGCCAAACTGTAACGGCTCAAACCATTAAACAAGAAGGTGGTGAGGCCACGTCTATATACACATACCAAGTCCTAAGCGAACCCCCAACTAAGTGACGCGCCCTAGCCTAAACCGTCCTCCGCTACTATAGATTATAGCTATTATAGTATAGAATCGCTTATAAGTGACGTAGTAAGGCTAGGGGCGAGGAAGGAAGGTTCTATTATAAGTCTTAGCATAGTTTTAAGGAAGGGAGCAACTGTAAGGAAGGGCTTACTACATTACTAAACGTTAGCTATTATCTGAATTAAATAAGATTAACTTACTACCTATTTTTTTAATAGCCCTTTTAAAGCCTATTCGCCTATAGCTGCCATTCTACTATGGCATGGCTATAAGATTAAGACATAGTTATAATCTATATGCCTTTAGTAGATTATCTACCGCACTAAATACCCATTTATAGTTATAGCTTATAGCTAAAATAGTCAGGATATTAAGAGCTAGCTAAGAAAGCTTTAGCTAATTAGTTTATTTCTACTATTAGTATTAAATCGGATTGTTGGCTAATAGATAACTCGCCTTTAGAGGATCTAGGACCTTCTAGCGCTTATACTCGTCGCATTATTAATAGAGGCCTTAACTTTTAAGGCAGTATAAGTGCGAATATGGTTGTTTCGGCCTAATTAGGCGTATATGCGTTTTGGTAGCGCCTACCACGCTAGTAGTAGAAGGATTAATACGACCTTTATACTCTAGAAAGAGCTTTTTAAATAAGGCGTCGCCTTTAATCAACTAATTAGGTTAATTAACCTATACGCTTTAGCAGAATCACTTATATTAAGGGTGTAGTAGAATAGCTGCGTGATAGACTAGCGTATTGTTAAGCTTATTAAAATACTTCTTAAGCTTTATCTAGCTGCGATTAAGGTTTATAGCGTAGTAATCTTCTAGGGCTTCTTAATTAAAATAATTAGTAAATATTACGTTAGCTACAAAATTAATCTGCTTCTTAAAAAGCTTTATTAGCCAATCTATAATAAGAATTACCTTCTATATAGTGCCATAAAGCCTAGATTTACTCCTAGCCTCTAATAGCTTTACAACCTTTTAAATTAGCTTAAGGATCTTAATATACTAATTAATTACCAACTAATTATAATTGTTTAAACCGCTAGCTTTAATAAAGCGAGGTAGTTTTAGAACCGTCTTTCCTTTTGCTTAAAGCGCCGCAGTCTCTTTATTCCACTTATTAATTTAATATTAAGCAATTAAGTTAATAGGGCCGTGGAGGAAGCTTACTCGCTTAAAGGCCTTAAAGAAACTGTTCCACCAAGTCTTTACTAGCTTTACCACCTCTAGTATCTTAAAGTCAGCCTATAGTAGGTGTCATTCTTGGTCTACTAATAGCCTTGAAAGAATTAATAAAGTACGGGGGTTATAATAGAGAATAGGATATTAATAAGGACCCTAAGAGGTCCAAATTGGTGCCATTTATTAAGGAACTTCTCTTTATTCTACGCGATAGAAGTTAGTAAGGCAAGATCTTATAGAGTAGATAGGTGAAATCTTATACCGGTATATTTTCCTTATTATTTTAAAAGGCGTTCTTATCCTTTCTAAATATAATTAATTAAGCAACTAGGTTAAGGATATAAGCTACGCACTAAATCCGCTTATTTTCTTTCTTAATGTTATAGATAATAGCTAGCTAATCTAAAGCTATATTATTATTGCTCGTGTTATTAGTAATAAAATAACAAATCCTCTCTTTGCTAATATTAAAACTAGCTAGTACGTTGCTGACTACTTTGGCGTAGTTAATACCAAGGTAGCGGCTAAGCTGCGTTAGTAGGGCGATTAAGTAGTTAGCTACCTAGCGTTTTATATTAAGGTAGTAAACGTAAACGCTAGTAAGAGAGTGTTTTCCGCTTTATATACTTCAGCTATTAAAGGAAAAGTGTAGTAGAAAGGTAGTGGCGGCGAGTTTGTTACAAACAGCTAGTTAATAGGCCTTGTAGTCGCTTATAATATGGGATTGTACTAACTAGTAATTTGCCTAGAGCCATTGCTTAATATTAGGATTTGCAGCCGCTATTATAACGCGGAAGCTTAGGGTTTTAACCTCTTGCAGAGGATAATTATTTTCAGCAATCTAGTTAATTACTATCTACTTAAAGGTATTAATTTTAAAGTTTCTAACAAGGTCGTTGGCTAGGGCTTAGGGAAGGTAATACTTCTATTATATAAGCTTTATAACTATTATCTTCTACTTCTTTATTTTATATATAATTGGTCTATTTCTATTAACACAATAGCCTTTGCGATTCTCTGCTAGGTATTATATCGCACTGCTAGTAGTGTAGGTAATATTAAATCGGCCGTTTAGTAGAACGTGTTTATAGCAATACTTACAATCCTATAAGATCTTACTAGTAATATAATATTAAATTTGATAATCATGTCTATAGACGAAGCTAGGTATCCTTTTAATAAATTTAAATAGCCTTTAAAAAAATTTAAGTTAATCCTAATTAATACTATTATAGTTAAACTCGTTATTAGGCTCGTTAGTTTTAGGGATAAAATCATTAATCGCAATAGCTTCGCTGAGGGTAATTGTTAGTATAGGCTTAAATCGTGCGGCTAAATTAGCCTCTATAAGGTTTTCTAGCATAATGGCCGCAGTATTAATAAATATATTAATAAAAATAGCCTATATAGACTATGTAATAGAAGATGGGAGGTATAGGTAGTATACGTGATATTTGCTTAGGACGGAAAAATAATTTAAACAGATTTAGCTTTTGCCTATTTAGGCTGTTTGCCTTATTTACACTACAATTTACTCCATTTGCGCTATTAAATATTTAAAATTCTATATCCTCCGCTACTAACTATATATATATATATATATAATTAAGCAGCCAAGCAGCCAAGCCAGCAAGCAAGTAGGCCTCATTCCCGCTTGCCTGCTTGCTAAAATCAGACCCTTCGTCTTGCTTAATAGCAAGTCTGGGTAAATCTAGATATAAATTATCCGATTTCCAAAATCAGCCAATACTTAGATAATTCGGATTGACGAACCGAACCTAGATCGTACCTCAAACCTTGTCACGGATACGTTGAATTTATTTCGGATACTAAAGATATATAATTCTTATAGTAATGGGGGTGTAGGGTGCAGAGCTTACCTATAGTGGCCACCTAGACGCCTCTCTTAAGTAATTTATAGTCTTGTACTTGGAGTTCACGCCTATGGCAAATAGTCTCTACTCTTTATTAAACAGCTATAAATGATATTTTCTATTATTAAAAAGTTTCGAGATAGATCTAGGCGTTCGTAGGGGAAGGGGGAAAAATTCCTCATTATCTACTCAGTAAGGACAGGCACTTATCTACCCATAAAACCCCTCGGTTTGCGCCCCTCGAACCAAATTGACAAGCTGCTGCAAGACTTACCTTGCTTAGATCGTGAGGAGTTTGACATCAGTAGAGAAAGATCCGTCAAACGTCAACTTCAAGTCGATGTGTACCCAGACTTCCTTGCCATTCTTCAAATAGAATCTAACCTCACCCTTCGCGACGAAGAGATTCACTTTAATAACAAGTCCCCGCTTCACGTTCCCAAAGAAATTTCCAATCTTGATTCCTACGACATAGATCTCAACGCCAATCTCCCAAGTTTCTGTCACAACATATCCAACAAACTAATTATGTTAGTAAATGGTGATGTTATTATTACTATCGATTAGGGAAAAGACAAAAGACACAAATGAAATCAACTAACCTTGACGGGCCCGAAGGTAAAGCTAATTTCTCGGCGGCTCTGTGGAACCGGTTTTGGCAGAGTCACATCGTTCGGCAACTGGGTAACAATATACTCGTTGTCTTTTTCTACAACGCTGAGGATAGCGCCTAAAATAAATCAGCATAGATAACTTAGATCCCAAGGGTTATAAGCAGACAAACCTGAGCGTAGAGGTGGTATATCCTGGAGGGAGGTCTCTGTGGCAAATTCCATTTCAGACAGAACGAATAAATTCCTAGAAACAGCTCTGTTTTAGCTTTAACTGCTGCCTGAGATTGAATTTTTACTTAAAAGAATGCCTTGGGGTTTGGGAGGGCTCTTATATCAAGAGTGGCGAGCATCGTGGATAAGGAGAGATCAGCTGTTAATGCCAATACTTTCTCAGTCACAGCTGACCATAATCAAACAGCCGTGGCGGATCATCTGCACTATAACACAGCCAACGAAAATAGGAAGCTACTGCAACCATAGCGCTTAGACAGCACACTTCATGATATTCGTGGGAAGTGACGCAGCTAGCTATGCCTTCCAATAGACCTGCAGTCCCCGTTCATGCCAGCGTAGGAAGATTCCGTTTAAGGCACTACCCAAAGTTGACTAATAGACAACATCCGACTATTGGCACCATATGCAGGTGGAGTACATGCGGTCAAATAGAGAGAGTCTTTTACGTGGCTCTTACAGCTGTGACAAGCCATCTTCGCATGCAGGGTTGCACGAATTTGTCTCGCGGATAGCCATGGCTAAGTCCGCTGAATTCGAAAGTCATGCCACTGGTTAGTCTCCATCAATTTCAGTATTTTTAGAATATCTGGAGTGGTGGTGGTGCACCGCCATCCGTGTATCATTAAGAGGGAGTAGATCCTTGAGAGCTCAATGGACCACCTCTTGGACTCTTTACTTGGCGCTGGCACGGCATCAGTCAGCTCGGGGCAAAAGCAAAAATGTTGAATGGTCGTAGAGCCACTTATGAATGCAAGTGTGTAAGCGGGGAATGTGTTCCGGTCTTTAGTACACCTACACCGATGCCTGCAACCTTACGACTCACATTAGGCTGTATAGGGCTCACTCACTTATCGGGGGAGGCGTTTCCTACGATTCTCTCTAGTAACATTAGCACAATTTAGCAACTTCCACCATGAATGGCTCACCCTCCACATGCGTTGCGTTAAGCCTTGGCACAGCCTTGGCAGACGCACTACTGTTAGGGAAATTTTAAACATATAACGGCAGTAGTAGAAGTTCGGGCCGGCTTACGGTTTTCCTTACTAAAATATACTACACCTTTTTATACTACTTATAACTTAATAACCTTGTAATAGAGTTTTATAAAATATTTAAATATAGCTTATTAAATATTAAAACCATAATTTTATAATAAATATATATAATAAAAGACTAATTAGCAACCAGCTCGTATATAGTACTAAATTCTGCTAAATTATAAGTATTTTTAATACTTATAACTACGTAACTATAATAGCTATTAGTATAAAGATAAAGGTATAGTTTATTATATAGTAACTTAAGCTTTTTATAGTATAAAAATAAAAATTAATTATATAGAATAGTATAAACTGAAAAAGCTCTACTTTTTAATATAGTAAATTTTTTAAAAATATTATACTAAATATAATAAAATATATTATAAGTCTAAATTATGGTATTAAAACTTTATTTATAATATAAATATAGGACACGAGGTAGATAAGGGGTTTAATTAGTAGAATAATAAGATATATTAATAGGTTTCGAAGAACTGCAAGATAAAATATAAAAAAAAGAGGCGTCTCGGTACGAGGCATAAAAGAGGTTTTTTAAGTTGCGTATAAAGTACGTAGCCTATATATAAGTTTTATATATTTTATAGCTCTATATTATACTATTACCTAATAATAAATTTATAGGTTTAAATATTATTAGGTGTTATTAAATATTAATATAATTAATTAATTAATTGGTTTGTATATAGTATAGCTATATAATAAGCCTATTAGCCCGCGAAGCCCTACTACACGCGTCCACGTCGCTGCGGGTGGAAACATTATTAGGAACTAGTTCCTTACGATGGCCAAGTGCAGAGGCGATGGTAGAGAGCCGTCGCAGCGCGTGCAGCGCGCTGGTGCTGCGGTTCTGTAGTATTGCCCAACGTATAACTACCTGGCTTGCAGCTAGGCCCGAAACTAGCCTTATCTAGCCAGTCAACGTGGACGCGCCCTAGGCGTACGACAGGACACCCTTAGGCTTGCACTAGCTCTAAGATTGTAAAGGAACGTGGCGAGGGCGTAGGGAACCTCTTTTTATAAGAACTTGTTAAGGTTAATATATTGCAAATACTTTGTATAAAACTTATTAAGGCCCTAAGGCTACCGCGAAGAACTTGTTAAGGCCCTACCTAGAGAACTTGTTAAGGCCCCTTTATAAGGGCCTATCTGGTATTTAATATACCTAGGTAACTTAGAAGAGGGTCTTAATAGGCATAGTACGCGCAACCTGGATAACAGCGACGCGCCAGCGACGTAATAGTGACGTAATGGCAACCAGACGGCTTAATAAGGTGGAAACACGGGCAAAGCTCTAGGCAGCGGAAATATAGGCCAGCTTTAACGGCCCTATAGTGTTAAAAGGTGACTTATAAGAGGGTCTTAATAGGTGTGGTGCATATAACCTAATATATATATATAAGGCGACTTATAGGAGGGTCTTAATAGGCGTAGTGCACGTAACCTAATGCATATATATAGGGGAGGCTGCAGGGGAAACATAGGCTAGTCAGATAAGGATTTAACAGTTAGAGATATAGGCCAGCTTATAGGAAAGGGGGATATAAGCTTAGTTAGTAGGAGAGGGGGGAGTAGGTTGCCTAGCATGGGACCTATCTCTATAGCCCCCTCCTATAAGATATGGTCGGCCTATTATAAGGAGACTCTTATAGGCAACGCAAAATAGGAACTGGCAGTAGTATAGGGTATTGCGCCCCTATACTACTACTAGCCTCCTATAGGGCGTAGTATATAGCAGCCACTGCTGGCTCTAAGGATTTTACTCCTTAGCTAGGCTCTAACCCTTAATGTACTTAGTAGGTAGGCAGGATTATGTCCTGGCTAGAAAGACTACTATATAGCTTAAGAAAACGGATGCGCGTGTTGGTATATTAATAGATGGAACCATTCGCCTTTAGGGCGGTATGCCGGTAAGATATACTTAAGGAGTAAATAGGAGTCACCTAGGCGTAAGGGGTCTAGTCCACCCTAAGAGTTATATCATTATAGGCGTAAACTAGGGTAAGGGCCTAGGTAAGTAGGTATGCGAACCTTACTATTAACTATTAGGTTATATAGCTACCTAACTCGCCTTAGACTATATCCCTGTCCAAATACAGCTAGATCTGGATATTAAGGCGCAACTAAATAGTAAAAGATACGCAATAAGGAAGCTTAAGACAGACAGTTTCCTTAATACAGTTAAATAATAACTTTAAGACCTAGAAGAAATCTACCTGATACCAAACGAGCGAGGCTTATTAGCTACCCCTAAGAAGATTAACCAAAGACTAGAAAGAATTTAGGCAGTAGTTAAAAATAGGCTAGAAGAGTACTGCCTGGTCTTACAACTGGGCCCCTATATACAATATGTGTGGTCCGCACAATGCGTAGTTTTTATTACTAGCCAATAATAAGCAAGAAGGAAATATATAAGTAGCCATAACCCTAAATATAAGAGATGATATAAAGACACAAGAAACCAGTTAAAGAATACCCTAAAAAAAGGAGCAAGGAATAACTGGAAACGGTTTATAAATAAGCACACTTTTAACCCAAGCCTCCCCTATAATAAGGGCCTTTAGGCTATAGCAAAATAGGTATAAAAAAAAGGTAGGACGTTTAGCAGAAGACTTATACCTACCACCCCTATAAAGAGTAGGGGAATTATAGGCCACTAATAATAATAATAAGAAGGCAAAGATCCTTATAGAAAGGTTCTTCCCCTAACTAATTCTAGCTAACCTTAGTAACATTATAGGCGAAATACCAGTAACTCGCCTACGGGTTAACAGTGATATAATAACAGAGGAAATGGCTAGAACTATTAGCCGCCTTTTAAATAATATAGTACTAGAACCAGATAGGATTCTAAATAAGGCCTTAAAGACCTGTAGACCACATATAGCACCTTAGCTTATAGATATAGCCAGAGTATACTTTACTATAGGCTACTACCTATAACTTAGTGGAGCTATAATGATGGTTGTTTTATAAAAAGAAGGTAAAGCAGATTACTTAACCCCAGGAAGCTACTACCCTATTGCCTTAGAAAACACCCTTAGAAAAATCTTAGAAAGGGTAATAGCGGACCATATAGCAGACACGGCTAAGGAACACGCCTTACTACCATAAAGCTAAATAGGGGTAAGAAAGAACCACTTAACGCTATCAGCACTTACGCTACTTGCTGCCACTATTAAATCTATATAGGCGATGCGAAGGGACTTCGTAGTATTAATGCTTAGCCTAAATATTAGTGGTGCCTATAATAATATACCCTATAAGCGCCTCCTATATATTTTTAGGATAAAGGGCTTCCCAGAATAGATTATATAATTTATTTAAGGGGTTATAGGCCAGAAAGAAATATTACTAGTCTTTAGCGGATACTAGAGCCCCCCCATTATAGTTGCAACAGGAATACCACAAGGATCACCCCTCTTGCCTATACTCTTCCTTTTCTTTATAAGCAACCTACTTAACTTCTTTAAGGAAGGGGCGACCTAGGGGATAGGCTTTATTAATAATACAAACCTAATTATATATGGGCCAACAGCTGTAGAGAACTGCAGAATACTAGAGAAAGCCTATAATATCTATATAGAATAGGCAAGATAATATAGAGTTTAATTCTCACCAGAGAAATACCAGCTAATCTATTTTATAAGAAAACGCAACCAATCTATAGATCTTTAGTATATAATTTATATCTAAGGCTTTAGAGGTCAACCAGTTTAGGGCCTAAGGGTATTAGGAGTATAGGTAGATAGTAAGCTCTGGTAGAGCATATATATGGCTTAAGCGGCCCGCAAGGGCTAAGTATAGTATATAACATTGTCTAGGATCGTTAATTCTATATAGGGCCTATGCTTTAAGAGGTTACGCCTACTATACACAGCAGTTATCTAGCCAACTATAATATCTAGATCCAGAATTTGGGCCATTAGAGAAGCTAAAAAAGGCCCCCCTAAATTACTCCTTAAACCACTCTAAAAGGTCTAAATAGCCTGCCTCTAGAGCATAATAGGCGAGTATAAGTGAACGGATATAGCACTGCTTAAGAAGGAATCTAATATTCCCCCCCTATAACTATATATTGAAGCTGCTGTAATATAAAGGGCGCAAAATAAACGCAACTCTAATATTATAAAGTATATTAAGACACGCCTAAATAATCTATAGAGGGACCCTAGGGTGCCCCGTAGGAGAATAAACCAATAACCCTAAAGTAGGGAAGATATATTAGAGAAATAGGTAGAGAAAGTAGAAGAAGAATAGTGCTATATTAGGGCCCAGGCCTATATAAAGGAGGAAGGGAGACATATAAGGGGCCAATAAAGATAATGGTAAGAGAGAGAAAGAAGCTAAAGTAGAGTATAAAAGAATGCTAGGAAACCATCTACTGTAATATAATACTGGTTAGACTAATACTGGAGAGGTATATAGGAGTTAAAGGTACAGAGGCTAACCTAAACAAGAGGAACCTAAACTATAGCATAGTTAACGCTATAGGGGGTAAACACCTAAGGGCTCTAAGAAGGCCTAATAAAGGCAGAAAATATAATAGCAACACTTTTAAGAATAGGAATAATAGGACTAAAAGATTGGCTCTACTGGGTAGGCGTCCTAATAGGTAGCCTAAGATATAAATGTAGCTGGCTAAGACAGATACCAAAACACGTAATACTGTTATACTCCTAATACACTAACTAAGAAGTAATGCTCTTAGCCGCTAGTATAGAGAACTATAATACACTACTCTTAACATAAAAAGGTCTTAAGGCGGTTACCCAGTGGCTTATTAGCTAAAGTGTACTAGACTAGTTTTAGGTTGTAAAGGAAATGGTAATAAAAGGCAAAGGAGTGAGCAATAGGCGCCCCCTAATGACTCTACAGTAGTAAAATAAAGTTTATAATACTAGCGCGCCCGTAGGCTTGTTACAGCAGTAGTGGTTCCCAAGGAGGTTAAAAAGTAAGGTAGTAGAGCACTATAGGCGACTCGCAGGCGCCTTGTAAGCGCTAGTAGGCAAGTCCTAAAAGGCAGGGAGATAGATTACAGGGTTTTCTTATATAGAGTTTTCTCCCCACATATATATAAGGAGTAGTCCGCGTGGGCCCAATAGGGATCCAAATCGGACGTTAAGCAATGAATTATTATTATTATTAATAAGCCTATTAATATTGATAATTTTAATTTTAATTTGTATTGGAAAGTACTTTTTTAGCTTTATTTTAATATAAAATTATAAATATAGTATTTAATAAGCTATATTTAAATGTTTATAAAATTCTATTAAAAGGTTATTAAGTTATAGGTAGTATAAAAAAGTAGATTTAGGCATATTTTGGTAAGGAGGAGTCTTACGAGGCTATCATAGTACTGGCCGAAAGAGTTCTTGTTTGATCTCTCCATCAACTAAATAAAGGCTTTGAATTCTTGGCAACAAATTGCCAAGCCTAGCTTGCAACCTCCCTACGCCTTTCTTGCTTATGGCCGACAATGTGGTGCATCCACCTCTTTGCCGTCTTACTACGCCCACTCATGTGCTACTCAAGTGATCTCTCATGTGTCTAGAAGCAGCCTCTTTACTCTGATAGAACATGCGGTATTTTCTCGAACGGATTCTGGGCACATAGCTTGCGTCAATCATAGTCTAGAGTTATTGGAGCGGGAGTCCTTCCGTGAAAGAGCGGTCGAGGGTTTGTTCTTGTCTATACCTTTCCGTTCGCACGCCGTGAGGGAGTCCAGCATATGCGTCGGTCCAGCATATGCGTCGGCCCAGCCATGTTACTAGGGGTGTTTTGTAATCGACCGATGCGTTGCCAAGAGGGTATTGAGCGGCGTTTCGGGAGGAACGGATCGACCGCCGGTTGCGGGCGAGAGAGCGGGGGAGGGCTGAAACTTACAGCCATTTCAATAATATCGGGAACTCGCTAAGAGCGACAACGCGCCATCTACTTCACCATCAAAACAATACACCCCGTATAGCCCTACCAATTTAGGTACAATATATATAATTAAGGGTTTATTTTATAGCTCTACTTTAAGGCTATAAAATAAAGTTTATTTACACAATTTGAAGCCAAATTGATAGAGTTATGGGGGTGCTCATTTTTGGAGGGAAAGGGGCCAGATTAGTCAGCGCAGAGCCTCAATCTAAGTTTTACAGCCTTAGCAAAGCACCCCCTATAGCTCTACCAATTTAGCTTCAAATTGTGTAAATAAAATTTTATTTTATAGCCTTAAAGTAGAGCTATAAAATAAACCCTTATTTATATATTGTAGCTATATTGGTAGGGCTATACGGGGTGTATTGTTTTGATAGTGGGGTGGATGCGCGCGTCGTCGCTCCAAGCGAGTTCCCGATATTATTGCTGTAGCCTCTTCCTTAGCGACGGCCTCCCCCGAGGCGGAAACAACCGCCGTCGGTCCATTGTACCAGCGTTGTAGCCTTGGCGATGACATGTTAAGCAATTACGCTCTTCGTTCGCCGCTCGTTCTTCAATGAAGCTGCAGGACACCTTATGCTAGTCGAGCCCACAGCACCATCTCTTCCAATCAACATAGGGCTGCTGGTCACTTTAGCGCCGTTTCCCTTGCATGAAATATTAGAATTTTGTCTCCACTAATGCCTTACCGCAAGACAGGTTGGCGCTTTCTACTGCAGAAGCAGGCAAATAAAACAAGGCATCCGAGTCTAATGACACGGAACTCATCATAGTCAGCCCATATTCGGTGGCTGTAGTCGTCTGAACACTCCGCAATCGCCCTCTCAGCAGCATGAAAATATTATTATGCATATCCGTGTGATAGCAAGGCCCCAAACCGGCCCGTTACGAGCGTCGTTGTATATCACCTCCCTTCGCGCTGAAGCCAGTTTTATCACCTCAGGGCTTTGAAGCTTGAAAACAGCCATCTCTCCCGGCAGCCCAACACCATAACGTCGACGGCAAGATTTAATATCCATCGTTTGAGAATTCGGCATGTCACTTATCACTATTAACGGCAACTCCTTCGATCCCAATGCGCCCACCGCACGCCACCTTGGCCTTAATAGGGGCGATGCCGAATCTACAGATTACATTCTCCTTCAGACCAGCGGCGAGCCCATAAAGAAAGCACAGAAGACTGAACTTGGGACAAAGGGTGTCAAGATTCTGGAGTACGTTAGTGAGAATACTTATCTGTGCGGCTATAAGGAGCCGGATCTCGACACGTTACGCGATCTATCTTTTATCAAGTATGCCAACGTTTACCTGCAAGAATTTGTTGTTCAACCGAGCCTTAAAACTGCGGCCGATCCTTCAAGGAATGCTATCGGATTATCAGCAACTGCGAATACGCGCACCACTAGAGATGTGGATATTGTCCTTCACGACGATGCTGAAGCCTCTCAAGACCTTCTCAAAACGCTTGCTGAGACAGCTCACGCAGATCCGGACGGTCTGGCTATTACCAGCAGCAAGAAACTGCGCCTAGCTCTACAGGAGCAATATCTTGATCAAATAGCTGTTATCGATGCTGTAAAGTATATTCAAGAAGTCTACCCTGCGAAGCTCTTTAACAATGTCGCACGAGGAATCCTGAATGCTAATGTCGTCGTCAACGATACCCCCTACAAAGGTGAAGGGCAGACTGTCTGTGTGGCGGACACAGGCTTCGACGCTGGAGATACGGTGAGGTGTCACGACGCATTTACGGGGAGAGTGAAAACGCTTTTCTCCCGCGGCAGACCGGGTGAGTAGTGCTAAGTAATTAGTAAAGAGAACAGCTGGATGCTGATAAAGACTCGATCTAGGAAAGGCGGATGATCCCGATGGTCATGGTAAGTTGTACTTCCATTGCCAAACTGCTACATAAGCGACGACTTCGACTTCTACCTTTCCCTGTTCAGCCACAGCTAGGTTTCCAAAGGTCGCTTGAATCTAGATTCCTGCCATCTTCTTGCCTCCATTGCAGTCGTAAAGCCCTTCTTGGTTAATCTTAAGCTTCTACTTAGGCAGTCTAGCACTACCACTTAGCACCGGCTAATAAATATCAGGCACTCATGTCTGTGGCTCTGTCCTCGGCTCCGGCAAGCACTCTTCCGAAGGGCTTATTGAGGCCCCTGCTAGCGAAGCCAAACTTGTTGTGCAAAGCCTCCTCGACTCGCGCAATGCGCTTGGTGGTATTCCCGCCGATCTAAACGAACTCTTTCAACAGGGCTATGATGCTAGTGCTAGAATTCATACGAATAGCTGGGGAAATACGATTCCGCCATTTAGTGAGTGGACAGTTTATGGGACTTATTATACACATCATACTTGGTCAAAACTTGACGGTGGCGCTGCTGCCATTTTTAAAGAGCCTTCTATAGCCTAAGCTGTACATGATCGGTCTGTGATATCTTCAAGCAGATGCCACAGCACCCTTCGGCCAACCTATGCGGCGCTCTCTTGCCCCTCCAGAAGCTCGCAACTGCTTCCTCCTCCGCTTATATACAGCCTTCGGTTCGCCGCTGACAATGCATAGTGACTCAACTCCCTTATGATAGTAATTCAGTCGATATCGACAATTTCATTCTCAAGAACCCGGATATGGTCATTTTATTTGCCGCCGGCAATGAAGGTTAATTACTTGGGCCAACTTCACTACCCCTATTACCTCGTGTGCTGACATGCTTCACTCTAGGAGTTGACCGCGATAACAATGGAAGAATCGACACCGCCGTTATTGGGTCACAGGCTGCCGCTAAGAATTGCATAACCGTTGGTGCATCCGAGAGTCTACGGCCGAATATCGTGGCTGGACCGGGCGGAACAAATCCTACCTGGGGGGCATTTTGGTGAGTTTTGCATAGCAAGTCAGGTATTCGATACTGCCTTACACCGCCAGCTCAAGCCTTTGGACATTCCGTATTGTTTCCATTTCCCTATTGACGGAGTTAGGTCGATGCTAACGTATGCCACGAGGCCGCTTGACTATCCAAAAGTCCCTATCTTCAACGATCACATAGCCAATAACAAGGATGGTATGGCTGCATTCTCAAGCCGTGGGCCTACAAAAGAGCAAAGATTTAAGCCGGATGTTGTTGCGCCCGGTTCGTCAATCTTGTCGACGCGGTCTAGTAAGGTGCGAAGGGTAAGTCATGCTTTTCTATAACGGATTCACCGCAGCTATTCTAAGCCTTAGTCATCAGTCATTTTGCGCAGGAATTCGTGTAATTATAGGTTTTTGATGTTTAGAGGAATGAAACGCCCCAGTAGCGAACCTATTTTTTATATGGTATATCTTATGTTATAACTACATGGCGACGCTTATTATGATTTAGCATATTGTTCCCCAGGGGGGGGGGGTGTCCTGAGTCTCGTCTAGTCAGCACTAATCAATCTGAATAGGTCTCTGAATGGTGGGGCAAATCCAGCGACCCTCAATGGTGCTATCAAGGTGGCACCAGCATGGCCACGCCCCTAGTCGCCGGCTGCTGCGCTATCATTCGTGAATTCCTTATCAAAAACCACGGTATCCAGCAACCAAGTGCTGCACTGGTTAAGGCGGTGCTAATCAATGGCGCGGTGGATGTCGTCGGCCAGTACTTTCCAAGCGAGGCCGGGCCATCGCCAAATGATGCATCCGGCTTTGGTAGAGTGGACATGAAAACATCTATCTTTGATAAGGGCAACAAACTCTTTGGCTCCTTTCAGAGCGAGAACCCACTTGATGATGAGGAGGGCAAGGACAAATTCATGTTTGACATACCCGTTCCGGAAATTTTTGAGTCGGACCAAGCCCTCACGGCAGCGACCACTCGTACGCTGAAGATCACCCTGGCGTGGTCTGACCCGCCGGGTGCAATGCTGCAGAATGACCTTGACCTTATCGTCGAGGCCGGACAAATCGAATTGCACGGGAACTTGGGCAGAAAGCCTGGTTTTGATAGATCAAATAACGTGGAGCAGGTAGTTTGGGAGGGAATACCGTATAGAACGACGAAGGTCACTATAAACGCGCATCGCATCACAAAGGAGCCTCAGCATTTTGCCTATGCTTGGAGAGTCTTCTAAGCTACTACTATTAGTATTTCTACAAAAAAAGGAAATATAGAAATCTATTTAAGCGAGAGTACCGCTTATTAGACCTCTATAGGCGGATTGTAAGTCTGCCTAAGGTTGTACTCGGCTTTGTATTTAGCTATATCTAAATTTTATACTCTTTTATTATTATAATTTAATCTAAAGGATAAGGCTATATACGTATTATAGGAGGGCAAAGCCCTCTACAGAGGAAAGGACGGCTAAATATATATATATACTCGCTCTGCGAGTAGGAAAGCGGTATAGTAAAAGATAGAGTCAAAGGCTTTATATATGTATAAAACGGGGTGCTAAGGTACCCTAACCGAAATAAACTAAGAAACGGTCTATACTATTATAGTATTGGATTTTAAAACGATAGAGACTTTCCCTTTCCTCTATTATCTTTATAATATTAAAATAGATATTTAAGTATCTATTTTAACAATTTTAAGCTACCTATTAATACGAATTATTATTTTAATAACCGCATATAGATAGCGATAAAGAGAATTATATATATATAGATTTTATAATAAGACAAATATATCTAAAATCTCTAATACTCTCTATTAAGTTTATATTAATCAATAGTTTATTAAAGCTATTATTAGAACTACTTTATAACATATCTTATATTATAGAGTTATACTAATACTATATACTATAACGTAATCCACAAGCAAGTAAGCTATATAAGCATTTTAGCCACCTACTCCGCTACCAAGGGCAAATAATGCGAATTACTTAACTATAAATAATTGTATTTAGTATAGGTATCTACTAGCTAGCTGCCTGCCGTCTAGGCCACGTACATGCTGTATGTTCTGTCAATTTGCATATACCGCACTTACGTAATGCTTATTACGGTTGCTTGGCCACTACCTTTACCGCCACCTCTGCTACCTGCTTTTAGGCGGCTTATATATAAGAGGCCCTATCTACTCCTAATAGAATACCCCCCCCCCCCCCAGCTATATACGTGCTGTTACGGACGCTTTAAGTACGATGTTACGACTACTTGGAGAAGAGTCGGCGGAAGCTAGTTAGTTAATATAGGCACGGTCCAGGATGGATCTGGTGGAACTATATGACGAGGAATGGTAACCGAGGTTATGTGGTGTTGAACGCGTTAACTATGTTAAACAGAAGGGACGTTATGTTTAATATAGACAACACGTACCTTACATACAAGAGAGGATTTCTTAGGAGTATGGTTGTGTATTTAAAGGACCTTAGTCCCTACTGTAGATAGTTCTCTTCTTGTAGTGAATCTTAGAATATAATTGGAGTTAATCTGTTGGGTAACTACTCCACTAGTTATTATTACGTTGTTAATTTGTTTTTACCTATATACCTAGCCTAATAATAGGACCCACCGTAGTTCCTACTATAAGGTTCCGTTACACATTTACTACTAAGGTTATAGTATTAAACAAGATCGAACAATATGCCACCTAAAGCACCAGTTATAACGACGTTAATGGCAGCCATAACCTTAGGACTAGGAGACACCAGTATAGTAGATATAGATTCTTAAGTAATTACGTAAGGTTAGTTATAGGAAATAGTTAATTACTTATAAGATAATAATAGGATACTTAAAGAACGCATTAATAGAATTAGAGTAGTGAAAATTAAACTACCTTTAATTAAATGGTTCTTAGGAGAGAAGTTAAAGCTTAAGGGATTTCTTACGCAGATACACTTTAAGGTAATATAGGAAGGAGCAAAGTTAGTAATATTATTGGATTAAGTAGCCTATGTAGGATTGTTCCTAACAGGGAGGGCACTTAAGTGGTTTAAACTATATCTTATAGAAATATAGGCTAATAGTATAACAACTACTAACTAGGACGTATAGTATATATTTACTAGTTAGAACGGGTTTGCGGAATGATTAATATAGATATTTAGAGACCTAGAGGCCATAACCATAGCAGAACGAAAGCTTTAGAACTTAGTATAGCGTACTTTAGTAATTAAGTATATAACACAGTTTTAAACACTAGCCATATAGGTTAAGTAGAATAATAGGGCGCTTATGGTATAGTATAAATAAGGACTTAAGGCTAAAGTCTAGGACATAATTATTCTAATAGAAGATGCGGATACTTTAAGGGAGTTAATAAACCAGTTAATAAAGATTAATAATAGGATCTATTAAAGGGAACAAGCTAAGAAAGGGCAAGACAGAGTTCCATAGTTATATAAGGCGCAGAGTACGTAACAACAGACATAGAGTTAAAAATTATAGAATGGCGCAGAGCTAATAGACCTAAGCGGTACTAAAGAAACCTAAAGGTGGGAAAAGAAGCTATAGAAACCTAGAGGTTGAGGATCTAGTAATTAAAAGACCTAGGAGTAAAGGCTAAACTAGGGATCTTAATAGTAGAAGACGTTTAGGCGGACTCTATAGCAAGAAAAATGGTTTAAAGATGGGGCTTGTATAAATTGTGGAAAACAAGGTTATTTCGCTAGAGACTATAGAGGTAGTTAAAGTAACTACGCGGTAAAGGGAACTAGGCCAGTAGACAGCATATATATATAAAGGGACGACGGTGCACTGTAAGGAATAAAAGAGTGTTTAATTAACAGTTTTGTGTATTATTATAACAACGCATACTGAATTTATAAGGACGCTAAGTATGGCGTAAGCTATTAGCTATAAGAGCTATTGTTATCTAAGTTTAGAGGAACTAATAAACTAGCTTATAGATTGGACATTAAAGACAATAAGTTTAATATAGGCGAAGCATTTACCAATAATAAGGTAATAAAGGCAGCTTACTAGGAGCATGCAAACCTTAGAGAAGTTAAAATAGAAGTAGAGACTAAGACTATTACAGAACAAGGTTTAGTAATGGGTATTATAATACCATTAGATATGATTTCTATTGCTTTATAAGATAATAGGAGCAATATTTAGAAGAAACTAAGTAAGTAGATAACTGCTAGTGCTAGCTTATTACTTAATAAAGGTAAAAGGCCACAGGCTTAAGATTCTTAAAAAGAAATAAGAGAAGCTTAAGATTCTTAAAATGAGATAAGATATACCTAAGGACCTACAATAAACGAAAACTAATGGGAAAGGGCAGCGACTTAGTTTACAGATAAATGAATAAGTATAGGACGCAAGTTTAAGAACTATAAGTTTGGGAAACGAATAAGAATGTTAGCAATCCTAGGTAAATATAGTATTTAGCCTAAAGATTAAATAGTTAATATTAGGATTAAAAAGTAAAATGACTATAAAGATCTAGCTGCAAGACGCAGAAAATAAGAAACTATGGATAAGTTTAGGACAAGAATTATCGTATAGTAAGAGTAAAAGCTAGATAAAAGGTTAGCTACGCTAGGTTATATAAGGGACAGAGCACCTATATAAAGAGTTACTAATAGGCCAAGTGTAGGGACACCTAGGGTAAAATAGTTGGATGAACTAGAATAAGAAGAGGATCTAGATATCCTAACTAAGTTCAAAGAAAGATATACTAAAGGATGTTATAATATAGCGATAATAAGGTACTTTCTAATAGATAAACTATATACACTAAACCAGTTGTACGGAAAGTGGTATAGGTAACGACATAATAACAAATAGGAAGACTTTTATATATAGCTAGACAAAAAAGTTGTCTAAGACTAACCTATTACGGAAAAACACATAAGTCATATTAAAGGAGCGTTAATTATAATGTTAAGGAACCTAGAAGAAGGATCTAGGGACTAGAGAAGTGAATAATAAATCTTAGTACCTATAGTAGAAATACCAGTAGTTAGGTTAACTAGGTATAGGTTTAAACTTAAAAATAAAGACAAACTAAGAGTTAACCTAAAATATGCAGTATATTATACACTATCGTGGATAGCTTGTGTGGATAATATATATAATATACATAGAGTACTAAAAGACAAGAACTAGAAGTACCTAGTAAGAATATATTAGGCACTAGAGGAAAAGCGGTTTAGAAATACTAAGTATATATATAGATGGCACCTAGTAGAAATACAAGGTTAAGGAGACTTAATACTTTAACTAGAAAGATTCCTTATGGAAAAATGCCTAGATGGATAATAGTAGTAGGAGTACCCAGAGAATACTTATCTATGGTATATAGAGGAAAAGAAATGAACTAAGTATTGGCTAAGGTTGGACTAAGTATAGATAGGATCTAGTAGCCAACAGTTAGGAAAAGGGGAGGTATATAGGACCAGAGGGAACTAGTATTAGAGCTTTAGACCCTTAAAGGAATTTAAGGGTAATACCTAAATTTATAAGCTAAATGGCAAGATTAGTAGTTTAAAGCGTTGGTAGATAGTAGAGCAACTAGGAACCATATATTACTAAAGGTAGTAGAAAGGATAGGGTTACTATACAGATAGAAGGAATACCTATATCTACTTATAACAATTTTAGGAGATTAGATAGCCTATAGAGGAGGTATTATTAATCTTAAAACAGGACCTATTTAGTTAACTATTAAAGGAAGACTAGTTAGAATGTCTTTTAATATCCTACTATTAGGACAGGATAAGGCGATATTAGGAATGCCTTAATTATAGGAGTACAATCTAAAGATTAATTAGGTTATAGGTTAGGTTAATATTAAGAATACTTAATAGCGCAAAGTGCGATAGTAAACCAAGTTGGTATAGTACTAAGTTAGAGCGATATACGAAGAGACTAAGCAAGGCTTAAGTTATATACCAAAGAGATACCATAAGTATGGTAAAAAGTTATGGTTACTAGAAAGTAAAAAGCTGTTAGAGTATATAGTATAGAACCACGAAATAGAATTAAAAGAGGGAATAAGTCTAAAGTTCTTTCTAATCTACAAGCTTATTAAAACGGAGTTAGTAGCGCTTAAGGAGTTTATTTAGGAGAACTTATGCAAGGGATATATTAGACTATTATAGTTGTTAGTAGAATATCCAGTACTATTTATCCCAAAGAAAAACAGAAAACTTAGGATGTGTATAGACTATAGACAGTTAAATAGTATTACTAGGAAGGATAGGTATCCTTTACCCTTAATTAGCGAGATCTAAAATAGGATAGGCAACGCAAAGATCTTTATAAAGATAGATCTAAGATGGGCGTACTATTAGATTAGGATTAAGGAAGGTAATAAATAAAAGGCAGCCTTTAGGTTAAAAGAAGGACTATATAAACCATTAGTTATATAATTTAGGCTTATAAATATACTAGTAATGTTCTAGAAGTGAATTAATAGTGTGTTAGAAGAATACCTAGATAAGTTTGTTATAGCATACCTTAATAACATTATTATTTACTTAGGAAGTAAGAAAGAACATAGAGAATATGTTAAATGGGTCTTAAAGAGACTATAGGAAGAACAGATGCTAGTAGTAGTTAAGAAATATAAGTTCTTTATAAGAAAAACCAATTTTATAGGATTTATTATTAAACTAAAAAAGATTAGTATGGACCTAAAGAAAGTTAAAGCTATAGTAAGTTGGCACGAACCAGAGAATATTACGTAGTTAAGGTTATTTCTAGGGTTTTGTAACTACTATAGGAGGTTTATAGTATAATGGTTAAAAAGTATTAAGCCATTTATAAGACTAATAAAGAAAGAGAAACTGTAGGTTTAAGGTAGTAAATAGAAGGAGCTATTCTAGGAATTTAAGGAGTTATTTACCTAAGAGCCAATCCTTAAGATCTATTAACTAAAGTTGGAAATAGTTATTAAGATAAACGTATTAGATTTTGCACTAGGAGCATACTTACTATAGAAGCATTAGGATGTATAGCATCTAGTAGTATACTATAGTTGGAAAATAACACTACTAGAGTTAAACTATGATATCTATAATAAGGAGTTGTTAGGTATAGTTACAGCACTTAAGGAATAGAGAGTATTCTTATAAGGCATAGAGAAACTATTTATGGTTAAGACGGACTATAAGAACTTTACAGGATTCCTAATAATAAAGGAACTTAACTAAAGACAGGTTAGATAGGCGGAAATGCTTATAGAATACTATTTTGAAATTTAGTATACTAAGGGTATGGATAATATACAAGCAGACGCTCTAAGTAGAAAGGCTGAACTATAAAGTAATAAAAAGCTATTAGGAGCTTTATTATAAAAGAATTAAGATGGATTAATTAGGTATAATTATCTAAAGATTATAGCAACTAAGGAAAGTTAGATCTATAAGTTACTAGAGAGTAATTAGACATAAAAGATCTAAGAAGTATAAATAGAGGATCTAAACTTAGAGTAATATAAAAATAGAGAAGCAATATATATGCCTAAGTCTATTATAGAAGAATTTATTAAGGAATTCTATAAGAGAATAATATAAGGACACAACGGAGCTATAGGCTTAGTGTTAAGACTTTAAAAGGAGTACATTATTTAAGGAATTTAGGGGCTAGTAAGATAAGTTATAAAGAAATATCTAGATTGCTAAAGGAATAAACTAATAAGGTATAAGCTGTATAGAGAGCTATAACCTGTTAAGATACTAGGAAGACTATAGGAAGTTATATTATAGGACTTTATTATTAAGTTACTAAAGTTAAGAGATCCTATTATAGGACAAGATTATAACGCGATTTTAGTAATAGTAGATAAGCTAATAAAGTGGGGATACTTTATAGCATGTATTAAAGAGATATTAGTAGAAGATATCGCTAGAATCTATATAAAGGAAGTGTTTATAAGATATAGAGTACTAGATAAGATTATATTGGATAGAGATCTAAGATTTATAGTAGCATTTTAGGAAGTATTTTTGGCAGAATAAGGGGTTCGCGTAGTAATATCTATAGTATATTATCCGCAGATAGACGGACAAATAGAAAGACTAAACTAGACACTAGAATAGTATTTAAGGCATTATATTAATTACGCATAGAATAATTGGGTATTGTTATTACCAGTTATATAGTTTATATATAATGCAATACTATAAGAAGGAATGGGGACATTACTATTTAAGGCGAATTACGGATATAAACTAAGAACATCGTTATCGCTATATTAAGTAAAAAAGACGAGTAGCACAGCTAAATAAAGAATAGAGATGTTAATAAATCTTTATATAGACTTTATGGAAACAGCTAAACTAGTACAAGAATAAATAAAAAGGTACTATAATACTAAGAGATCTAAGGGACCAGATCTTAAGGAGGGAGATAAAGTATGGCTACTATACAAAAATTTTAAGAGTTAATGACTAAGTAAGAAGTTGGACTATGTTAGACTAGGACCTTTTAAAGTTAAGTAAAGAATTTTATTGGTTATATATAAGTTAAACCTACTAGCCAAAATAAAGATCTACCCTATATAATATATTACGATGCTAGAACCAGTATATGGAGATATTAAGCCACTAGTTTATAAGGCAGATATATATAGAGGGTAAGAAGAAGATAAATAGTAGGTTTTAAAGATTATTAGTTATAAGGACATAGAGGATAAAATATAGTATAAAGTAAAGTGGATAGGCTATAGTAAGACTACCTAGGAACCACTAAGCAACCTAGAAAACGCTATAGGAAAGGTATAGGAGTATTAGAAGAGAGTAGGTCAGATAATATTAATAAGGAAGAATTACTAAAAAATAAGTTACCTAAGGGGGACCTAAGAGGAGCAATTGCTAAGCTACTTAAAGTTGTTTCCCTTATAGGAGGAGGGCTAGTTTTTTTATTACCTAGCTTAAATAAACCCTATTAAATAAGCTTCTACTCCTTAGAATAGACCTTCTCACAAATACGTTTAAGGCGTTGAAGACGAGTATAAGCTAAATATTAAGCTTTAAGAACGCGTGCGGACTTTTCTAAGGCACGTTAAACCTTAAGCAGCGCAGAGGCCAGCTTACCATTAAGTTTCATAGCGGTAGATTAAACACGAGACCCTATAACAAGTTACTTAGGGAACTTAAAGACTGTTAAAAGTTATAGGACGCGTATATTTAGCGTTAAAGATAGAGCAAACGTCGCAAGACAATTAAACGTTTGCTTTGGTGCACTTAGAGCAAGAGAAGGGTTGTTAGGACAAAGGACTCGCTAGCGTAATGCACACCAACCCCTCTTTAGTGCAATAAGAGCAAGGGATCACCATCACCTCGCCTAGTGACAGTATAGAGGAGACCGTATGAAGGCGACGCTTAACCCAGGAAAGAAAAGAAGATGCTTTAGGTATAATAAGCAAGGATATTAACCAGATTAATTAGACGGACATTACACCTCTAGTAGATAACTTAGAGATGTTGGGAATCTTTAAGGATAAAGATAAAGAGGAGGGAGATAGTGTTACGGACGCTTTAAGTATAATATTATAACTACTTAGAGAAGAGTTGGCGGAAGCTAGTTGGTTAATATAGGCACGGTCTAGGATGGATCCAGTGGAACTATATAATAAGGAATAGTAACTAAGGTCATGTGGTGTTAAACGCGTTAATTATATTAAACGGAAGGGATGTTACGTTTAATATAGATAACACGTACCTTACATACAAGAGAGAATTTCTTAGGAGTATAGTTGTGTATTTAAAGGACCTCAGTCCCTACCGTAGATAGTTCTCTCCTTGTAGTAAATCTTAGAATACAATTAAAGTTAATCTGTTGGGCAACTACTCCACCAGTTATTATTACGTTGTTAATTTATTCTTACCTATATACCCAGCCTAATAATAGGACCTACCGTAGTTCCTACTACAAGGTTCCGTTATACGTGCGCTACTTTGCCCTCTTCCTTTTCTAGCGCTGGTTTTCTATACATAGCTTTTCATTTTCGCTTATAAACAGCACAGCGCTTAATATTACCATTTTATACCCCTTAATAAGCTAGCTAAGGGCTTGTTCTGTTATACTTAGTAGGCTATATATACGCCGCTTAAGATAGCGCCTTAATAGGGTTGTCTGCTATTATAGCTTAGTAATATTATAGGGTGTCTTAGCTATCTAAGATATATTTAACTGTAGACGCTAGGGTAATAGCGTCTAATATTTTATATAAAGCTGTACTAGTACGTAATTAGGGCTATATAGAACTAGGCTAGTAGCTACGAATCCTGCCTATATATTATTATAATATAGTGCTACGTACCTAGCCTATTTATATAGTGGTCGAAATTTATGCTTATTAATATAGTTAATACTACGGCTTATAAGCTTTTAATAAGACGTTTATATAATTACTTAAGGACTTAAAAACAGCCTATATCTAGCGGCTATAGTAAATATAACAAATGCACTAGTATATAGAGGACGACTATTTAATAATCTAGGCAGAACTAATTGAATTTAGGTAATATATAGCTGTTATAGGCATCTAGTGCTAGTAGTTAATGCGTGCTAACTGTGTAATTCTTTATATACTTATAGAATAAAGACAGCTAAGTTAAGCTAATCTTATGTATTATCTAGCCATTATTACTAACACTAACAAACTAGTTGTATAGTATAATATTGTCCTTTTACTAGGCGGCCTAATATATTACTGCCTTAAAGATATTAAGTAGTGAAATTGTAACCTATTCTTAATTACCTAGTATAATGGCTTAAATTATTAATCAAATGCCTTAATAGAGGCTTAAATAAATGCTTGCAAAATAAAGCGAACAAATGCTATATTATAAAGATATTAAGCTAAGGAGTAAAAGAAGGTGGTAAGGCTACGTCTATATATATACACTAAGTCTTAAGCGAACCCCTAACTGGGTGACGCTCTCTAGCGCCATTATACCTAGCTATATAGTTTGAGGCCGACCAGTATAGTTAGTTCTAGTAAGAACTTTTATAGTTGTAATAATACCTATCTAGAAGCCAGTCTTTTTAAAATTCTATATATCTTTATTAGGAACCCTATATTATATTTTTATATCTTAAACGGATTTAAACTAGCCCTAAATAAGTATAAAATCCTTATATTTGGCCTATTAATAGTTAAACTTATACTTATATTTTAATTATAGGTTATTATAGCGCTTAATAAAATTCTATACCTAATTCTAGCAAATAGGTTATAGAGGAGCAGATCTAGCGGGCTAGGTAGCTAAAATACTAGCTATCTACCATATAGTCGCGATTTATAGTAGTATACCGCGTTAATCTATTAATAGAATCCATTACTTAAGGCTCTCTTTTTATTCTAGTATAAGATGGCGATTTAGTGCAATAAAATTGCGTTTTAGTTTAATACCCTTAACGCGCAGCTAGGCTGTGCTCTAGGGTATATTATAGGTACTAATAGCGGCTCGGAAACTTGTAAATTGACCTTATTTATACGTATAGATAGCTACATTAATTTTACCCTCTTTAAAAAAGGCTTCTTATTATTATAGTATAGCTATTAAAGTAGCAGTTAAGTAACCCGTCGCGTTTTAGGTAAGATGGCTATATTAGGAAAATATTCGCAGGCTAGTGTTTAAACTACCCGTTAAGTGAAAATTAAATACTGCTAATTAGGCCAATTGGCTACCAAATATCTGTCGTTAATATAGTTGATATAGTTAACGCATTTAACGTTTTTAATATATAGCCTACGCGCAGCCTATGTAAAGTCTACGTATCTTACGTAATTAACGCATTTAAAGTAGTATTTATGGCTTAAATAAGCGCCTACTAAGTCGCTAAGCCGTATATAATACTAATAACCCCTATTAATATTTGCGAATATTTACGGCTAAGTCTTTAGCTAAGCCGTAGATATATTTAAATATCTTTCCCCCTTCCTAATTAAGCTGCTAATACGCGTATACTAATTATAGCGGGGTAAAATATTCTATACTTAGTGTCTTAGCATTTTCCTATATTTATAGCCTTTGGATTTCCTCCTTCTTAGACACTATAAACTTACTAGTTACTAGAAATACATTATTTTCTTCTCTTCTTACTAACTACTTTACTAATTATAACTAACTAATAGACAGATAAATAGACCGATAGCACCCTAACTTTCCTATTTAAGGGAGACCGTACCCTCCCATACTATTAGCTTATTAGGCTAGCTATACGCCAATATATTTACCCTATATAGTAAGGTTACTTATCCGCTCGCTAAGCGGCCAGTAGGTATACTTTCTCTACTTTTCTTCCCTAGTCTATATCTATGTCTATATATATATATATATAATAAAAAAAACCCTTAAGGCGCCGCTTCTCTAATAGTATCCTACCCCTAAAAATAGCATTAATTAGTCGCGTAGAGATTAATGTCGCGAATAATACCGAACTACGCGCTAACGCGCAGAGTATTCTTGCCCTTATGTATACTAAAAGGCCTAAAAATATGGCTTTAAATTATAAACCAAAGCAGAAAGAGTCTAAGGTAAGTAGGTAGGTACTTTATAGAGTAGTATATTTATAGCTAACGCGTGTTTTTTGGCCTTTTATAAGTAAAAGCAGTATTCTAATAGTAATACTTTTATAAAGGAGAAGCTATTTCTTTTCCTTATTAAGGAGGTTATAGGCTGGCCATTAAAAGTAAAAAGCCATAAGGCTAGTAATAATATACCTTAGGACAAGACGCGGGTCTTCTAGCGCCTACTTTATAGCTATATTACTACCTTAATAGACCTTTACTAGACGTAGAAGACTATAGGTATTAATAGCTACTAGCCCTTACAGAAGAATAATATTAGGAATACCTAAAGATTCTATAGTAGTGGGGCGTAGTAGGAAAAGCAGCAGTTTATAGATAATGGTAGAGATATACTAATTAACAAATATATAGAGGACGAGTTTAAAAACGTTTACTATAAGCTATAGGTCTATAGAAACTCCTTGCCAGAATACTACCTTTATACGCTTATAGATATTCTACTAAACTACTATATATTTACCCGCGGCGGTAATAGGCGCTCTACTAAGATCTTAGACCTATTTCCCTTTAAGTTTAAGGGAGAAGGCCTTACCCGCTATATACCCCTAATATTTACTATATGCGCTAGTAAGTAGAACTAATATAGATACCTCAAAACTATTTGGGCTTTATATAATAAAAATGTAACAAAGCCTTGTGGGAGACACTACGGTGGACTTATTAATGGGCTAGGTATATAGGTAAACAGGAAGTTAATAACATAATAAGTACAAATAATAACTGGTAGAGTGGTTGCCTAATAGATTAACTCTAACTATATTCTAAGATTTACTACAAGGAAGAGAACTATCTAGGTAGGGACTATGGTCCTTTAAATACATATCCGTACTCCTAAGAAATCCTCCTTATACGTACGTTCCGTCCGTATATTACGTATTCTGCGTATAATATTATATAACTTGCTTACTATTCTTCGTTATATAGTTCTACGGGTTCTATCCTAGACTATGCCCTTATTAACCAACTAGCTTCCTCTAACTCCTCTCTAAGTAGTTATAGTATTATACTTAAAGCGTCTGTAATACTATCTCCCTCCTCTTTATCTTTGTCCTTAAAGATTTCTAATATCTCTAAGTTGTCTACTAGAGGTGTAATATCTGTTTAATTAATTTGGTTAATATTATTGCTTATTATACCTAAAGCTCTTTCTTCTTCGCAAGCATAATGCCCCGCTTAAACTATTGCCGCGATACTGTCTCTTAGTGAAATAATATTATCTCCGTGTTTTCATTATGCGAAAGAGGGGTTAGTTTATGTTGTGCTAGCAAGTCCTTTGTCTTGGCAACCCTCTTGCCGTGCTCATGCCTTGATTGACTAAGTTGCTAACATTATCTAAAGCTCGTCTCTACCTTTCTTCCTAAGAAGGAACTTAAATATATTTATAAACCACGAATAGAATTAGAATAGAACCTCAGAATTTGACCTAAAGACTATTACTAGAACTGAAAGAACAGAACAGACCCCCTAAAAGAACCCGCATAGACTAGAACACCCCTAAAGAATTGGAAATTACTAAACGCTACTACCACTATACTAAGAAGTACAGCAGCCAGTAAAGCAGCTGCAGGACTCTCTAATACCTTAGACAAAGAAACAGTTACTATTTTAAACCCCTAGGTGGAGCTTGCGGCACCTAATACCGAAATTAAACGGCTTTAAGAGCTGCTTGAAGCTAGGGACACCCCTATATCCAGTATTAGCTTATTGGATAGACTTGCTACGGTTCTTAAGGCCCTAGCCTAACGTATAGCAACAGCATCGTTATGGTCTATAAAGGTCATAGACCCCCCGTTACTTATAGATGGAACTAATCCTATATTTAATAACTAGAAGCTTTAACTATAGGACAAGCTCGAAGTTAATATAGACCACTTTCCTAATACCAAGCTAAAATAGTATATATCTTTGGCTGTACCGGTGGTAACGTATAGACGCACCTACGTCCGTAATACGCCTAGAACTCAGCAGACCCCTTTATCTCTAAAGAAGAGATAATTAATTACCTATCTTCTATTTATAAGGACCCCTTTAAGGTGCAGAATGCCTATCTTAATTATAAAAGCCTGACGATAAAAACAACGGAAACCTTCTTAGTTTTCTAGACCCGCTTTCTATACCTTACCGGACAGGCCTAAATCCCCTAGGAAGATCTAATACCAGACCTCTTTAACAAGCTTACCCTAGACCTATAGCGCGCCGTACTGCCGGTTTATACTACTATATAGACGCTAAAGGAACTTATGGACTAATGTCTAGCTATTAACTAGGGCCTCCGTTAAATTAAGGCACGTGCTAAGCAGTATAAGGCTAGAAGCTCTGCTAACCAGAATATAAGTACTATAAGAACGGGCCGCAATACCCCAGTAAGATCTGCAACCCCTATAGCACCGACTGTACCGCCTATTATTAACCCAGTGGCTAGCCGTGCAGCTAGTCCCGCCGTGACTTCAGCGTATACTTATCCTTCGTATAGCGACCCCTATAGATAGGCCCTTAGCGACTAAGGAGCTTGCTTTATATGCGGTTAAAAGGGTCACCATATAGCTAAATACTCAATGAATGTAAAAAAGGATGAGGTCCTACTAATTCAGGAGAACAGTATAGAGGCAGAATTGGAAAAAGAAGAACCCTAAAGAAAGACTTCTCTTTAGGGTTAAAAGGGATTAATATGTTATATATTAATCTGGGTTAACTAGTCAATAAAAAAAGCTACACTATCCCTTATACTTTATTCTATAATAGATATTAAGTTTTAACCTCTGCTTTAGCTAACTCTGGAGCAAATACCTTTGCCTTAATAGATACCTAGTATGCCCTAAAGCTAGCTAACTTCTTAAATGCACCCCTTAAAGAACTACCTAAACCAATTCCTATTCGCGGGTATAACGGACGGATAGGGCCACCTATTATAACTATCTTATAGATGCACCTCCGCATTAACGGATGAAGATAGTATAATATCCCCTTTCTTATTACGGACTTGGGAAGCCATAATATAATCTTAGGGAGAAAATGGCTAGCCTATTTAGGCTTATAGCTCAAAGTACGTAGTAGATAGCTTATCTGGCCCAAAACCCTACCCCCAACACTATCTTTTGTAAAGGAGATTAGCATTATAATAGAAAACCTTATAGGGCTATAGATAGACACCATTTATTAAGCCAATGATATGCGTAGGGACTAGGTATTTAAGAAAGATATACAGCTTAATCCGCAACGAATCTATATACTACAACGCTCCTAGACTACTAACATTATGCCGCCGATACTAGGGACCTAGGAAGCTAGTAATAAGCCAGATAGACCAGGCCCTATATAGCCATAAAGAACAGTAAGGAATATTAGACGCCGTACTAAACAAATAGACTAGAAGGATAACTTACGGAAAATGGAATAGGAGCTGGGGAGGGTTATAAACCCTCTACCCTAAAATATAGTCCATAGAATGTCCGTAAAGAAACCTATAAACCTTCTACTAGTTAATATCTGCTGTATTAGTGCCATAGGGTTCTACCAGAACTTAAAACAGCCTAATACTATTGCCTTTATAACTAGCTTATATAAAATTAACTGGATAATTGAAGACAAGGAAGCCCTAGCCCATAACTAGCTTAGTAGGGAAAGTGAGCTTATAGATAAGGAGCTAGTAGAACAGAAACTACTCCACTAATACCGGGAATTTAAGGACGTGTTCTCTAAGGTAGTATCTAATATGCTCCCCCCTTACTAACTATATAACTATAAAATTGAGATTAAGCCTAATAAAGAAAACACCCTTAGTTATAGCCCCCTCTGCCAGCAATCTACTAACAAGCTACAGGCCACTAAATAGTACCTTATTAATAACCTTAATAAGGGCTTTATTAAGCCTAGCTAAGTCCCCTTTGCCTTACCTATTCTCTTTATAAAAAAGCTAAATGGCGGACTCCGTTTCTGCATTAACTACTATAAACTAAACTATATAACCTGTAAAGACCGATATCCGCTACCCTTACTTAAAAAAATACTGGCCCGTATAAGTAAGGCTAAGATTTTTATAAAGCTTAATATCCGCTAGGCCTTTTACTAAATTAGGATAGACCCTGGATCTAAGGATCTTACTACATTTTAGACCCGCTATAGATTATATAAATATAAAGTACTACCTTTTAGACTGACTAATGGACCGGCTATATACTAATAATACATAAATAACGTACTCTTTAACTACCTTAATAACTTCTGCACAGCCTACCTAGATAATATTATGATTTACTCTGAGAATGAACTAGAATATAAGGAGCATATCTATAAAGTCCTATAACGGCTCCGCAAAGCGGGTTTCTAGGCCAATATTAGAAAGTTAGAATTTAGTGTTAAGCGCACTAAGTATCTAGGGTTTATTATTAGTACGGACAGAATTAAGGCAGACCCAGAAAAAACAGCCGTAATTAATTAGTGGGAACCCCCAAGGACCGTAAAGAGGGTATAGTTATTCCTAGGTTTCTATAACTTCTACTAACGCTTTATTAAAGACTATAGTAAGACTGCTTGGCCTCTTAACTACCTTACTAAAAAGAACCAACCTTTCTATTTTAATGCTGTATATAAAAGGGCCTTTGATAAACTTAAAAAGCGGCTAGTCTCTGCTCTGCTACTAGCCCATTTCTACCTAGAACGGCCCTTAATATTAGAAACAGATGCTTTAGATAGTATAATAGCTGCCGTCTATTCACAGAAACAGCTAGTTGGAAAATAGCACCCTATTGCATACTATTTAAAGACTATAATAGACGCTAAGCTAAACTACTATATCCATAACAAAGAGATGCTGGCTATTATTTCTAGCCTTTAGCACTAGTATACATAGCTAGAAGGGACCCCTAAACCTATTTGGGTAGTTTTAGACCATAAGGCCTTAGAATACTTTATGATAACTAAAGCCCTTATAGCCCGGCAGGCACGCTAGGCGGATACCCTATCTCAGTTCCACTTCTAAATTATATATAGGCTAGGCGCTACCAACTATACAGACGCTCTTATAAGGCGTAAACAGGATATAGATAACTAGATAGCTATAAAGATCTTATTACAGACTTAGATACTACTATAACTAGAGCATCTTAACCCCTAGATATGGGCAGAACTAAATATAGACTCTTTGGACACTAAGATATGTCCTATTAACTCCACAGAACTTAACCTTATTAATAAACTGCTGTAGGCAAACCATACAGCCCCCTCTCTATAGGAGTACCGTAAAAAGATAAAGAATATTAACAGCCTATAGTCCCTTAAAAATGGATTGCTTAAATACTAGGCACGGCTAGTAGTAGCAAAAGAATAAAACTTATGAACTTGGCTTATTGCTAAAGCGCATACTTAGATCTCTATGGCCCACCCCAGAAAAAATAAGACCCGTAAGATTATTAGCAACCATTATTACTGGCCTGGAATAGTTATAAATATTAATCGCTACGTACGGAACTGTGACAACTACTGTAGGTCTATAATTCCACAAGATAAGACCCTAGGACTGTTAAAACCACTCCTAATACCAGAGCGCCCCTGGCAGTATATCTCTATAGATTTCTATAAGCTACCTATAGACCGTAACGGATATAATATGGCTATAGTTATAGTTGACCGCTTTAGCAAGCGCCTGTTCTTAATCCCTTATTATAAGAATATTAATACAAAAGAGGCAGCCCGACTATACATCTACTACGTCTACCAAATTTATGGACCACTAGATACTATCGTGTCCGACCGCGGCCTATAGTTTATATTAGCTTTCTGAAACGAGTTCACCTAGATTCTAGGCATTAAGCTAAAGCTTTCTACGGCATACTACCCCCAGATAGATAGCTAGACGGAGATTATAAACCAGTATTTAGACCAGAGACTCCGACCCTTTGTTAACTACTTTTAGAATAATTGGGCCGAATTACTACCTCTAATAGACTACGCCCAGGCCACCCTACCCTAGAACTCTATAGGATTTGCACCTATTTAGCTAGAAATGGGGTATCTACCCCATATAAGCTTTGACTGGGAAAGAACAGAGGGGCTGCGGACTATATGCGAAAAACTATCTTATGAGGAAGCCCAGCATTACGCTAAACGTTTAGAAGAAGCCTGGAAAGTAGCCTATATGAACCTAGAAAAGGCCCAGAAATTAATAAAATAGTAGGTAAATAAGCATCGGCGTAAGCCTGACTTTACTGTAGGCGATAAGGTCTAGGTTATAACAAAGAACTAGAAGACAGAGCGGCCTAGCCATAAGCTAGACTATTAAATAGCAGGACTGTATAAAGTTCTTAAAAAAAGAAGCAACTTATATAAAGTAAAGCTCCCAGATTCGATTAAGGTCCACCCTAAATTCTTGCTGGATAAACTACGGAAAGCTATAAATGACCCATTACCTGGATAAAAGAATGAACCGCCCCTACCAATTTAAGTTAATGGCGACGACAAATAGGAAATTAAAGAAATACTAGCCTGTAAACTTATATGAGGAACACTAAAGTACCGCGTAAGTTGGAAAGGATATAATCTAGACCCTACCTAGTACTCCGCATAGAATTTTATAGGTAGCCCCCATAAGTTACAAGAGTTCTACAGTACCTCGTCAAAAGTGTCCGTGCCGAGGCTATCCAAAAAATGACATTTCCTGCTAAATTGCTATGCAACAACCACACAATTGATTCTAGAGCTTTAAAAAATATCGGAAGCTCTTCACAGATATATGTTTAAGCAATTGCGAATTTTTTTTAGAGTTTAGCATTTACAGTCCCTTGTCAAAAGCCTGTGTGTTATACTAATATCTTACTAAAACTCACTATATTTAGCATATATTTACTATTACTAAATATTAAAAATATTTTTTGAAAATTTAATATGCTATAAACATTTACCTTTACTAAAAATCTGGTTATTTAAATTTTTATTTAAAAAATGTAAAAAATTATTATAAGGTTATAAAGTCAAAAAAGTAGAAAAAAGTACAATTTTCTATATAAAAGAAAAATTTTAAACTTTATAATCTTATAATAAACTTTTACGCTTTTAAAATAAAAATTTAAATAAAAAGAATTGTAATAAATATAAATCTTTACAAGATATTAAATTTTTTTAAAAGAATTTTAATATTTAGTAACGTATTTCACGGGTAAGCTGGTCAAACGGGTGAGCTGATCACTTCAAAAACACACCAAAAAATGGAAAAATCACACTTTAATATCTTAACAACCACTTAATAATAAATTTTAATAATTTAAAT
>Ga0307507_10001644_pt1 | contig 49511 bp, 16 predicted proteins | sample 7_EM_MG_FD_207223 | JGI IMG/M metagenome (GOLD analysis project Ga0307507, IMG submission 207223) | Populus trichocarpa ectomycorrhiza microbial communities from riparian zone in the Pacific Northwest, United States - 7_EM | ecosystem: Host-associated > Plants > Roots > Unclassified | place...
TGGAGACTCAAGAGGATTGCTGGAGAGCTCAACAAGAATGCAGCTGCGGGCGAACCTATATAGGGGCAATCGGGGCGGATAAACTATCTGCCAAGCGATATCAAATAAGGAAAGGAAAGCTACGCGTTTAGCGTAGCGCGTGTCGCGGGCAGTCCCGTGACAGTTTAATTAGATTAGTGGTAGTTAAGTAAAGCTTTAGAATATTGCAATATTAGGATTTTTTTAGTGTTGAGTTTTGGCTACTGCCTAGAGTCTTGGCATTTTACTAGCCTTTAGAGGACTAAGGATTTAATCCTAATATTAAATCAATATTGTATGGGATATCTATACAATATTGTTTAAGTTTTAGTGTAGATAGCTAGGCTGTCTGCTAGTAAGTAGCCGACTGTACACGGACCAGAAATATTAAAATTAACACACAGCCTACCTAGCAGCCTACCTAGTAAAATTAACAATTTAACCGCTATGAAGCACTATAAAGCACTATCTACCACACTGGTAACTGCTTTACCACCTGCCTAAATAACCTACTGACTTACGATAGCCTCGCTAAGGCGGAAGCGACGCACTTCGCCCACAATTGGGTTAAATTTTGGCTATCTTCGGCCTATTCTAGCCACTGTAACAACGATATCTGTATGGCCAGCCACTAGTAACTTGTTAAGCTCCGCGCGGCTTTCCTCCTTCACCCAGCCCCAGTGGCGATCCTTACTGTCTACTAGGCTTATGCCACGCTCTATCCCTTCAGCTTCTAGGTTGGTCGGCTTATGGTAACATATGTGATAACTATTACCAACTTCAAAGCAGATTGCGTTATTAAAATCGTGGGTGGCGACTGTATAGAGTGAGTAAAACTTAACACTAAGCCTAGCTCACAATAGACTTACAAACGATTGAGATACGAAGTGGAAAGGTCATTGTTAGACGCGTTTGTATGTGGTATGTGGAATATACCAGTTATTGTCGCAATAGAAGAGCTGACGTTCAAGAAGCAGCAAGTTAATTATCCAGCAGCGCTAGCAACTCAATGCGTAATAGCTTGAGCTTATTAATGATGAAATTTTTAGTAAGAAAACCATATAAAACTGCATTACGTTTTAGCATAAGCCACCTTATGTGCAACATGCGTCGCTAGCTTGCATTAGCTTTTGGCGAACAGGGTGAGTTTTTACGGTAGCCGACTTCCTAAAATCAGTCTTGGCTGTATTTTTGGCGCTGTTCTATGCTATTGCTATTGCTATGTCTGCTATTTTTACTCTAGACTTCGTTTTTTGTTTCCTTGTAGGGCGTAGCACGTCTCCTGTAGATTTAAGCTCCTCGCAAGGCGTTGGCGTTGGCTGGGGTGGTGTTGAAGGTTGGTGCTTGGGAGACGTGACGTGAAGCTGAAATGGCTCACGAAAACGCGGACCCCATATTGCTCGCCACAACGCCACTTGATTTACTTGTAAATGAGGCACAATTACGTTTAGAGAGTATGGAATTAATCTACAAGCTTATCTGGTGTAATTTGGGTTAATATTGCTATAGTTCTCCGCAGTGGTGACCCCCCTTGTCCACCTGTATCCCCTCTGACTCCCCCTCTGTTCCACGAAGCAATTGATTCCTCTACGATTACAACTATAAGGAATTATAAGGGCCGCGCTAGAGGTGCAAAGGGTAGAAAGTATAAGGCTGTTGTTGTTACAGAGGCACCACTAAGTGCTGAGGAAGAGGTGTGTTTTGTAGGTTATATTACGCTTGTTGAGAGCCAGCGGGCGCGTCTAGGGCAAGGCTCTCTGTCAGATCTTATATAACTGCTAGCCCGTACTAGCGACCGACCACGTTTATGCAGCAGTCTAGTCAGTGCTATTGATAGCCATCTAAATATCTACACGCGCCTTTAGTGTGCCCAACCACCAGAGGATGTAGAGTCGATACTGACAGAGGCTTGAATATGAGATGGAGACACTGGCTAAGACAACTGTGTTTGGGGCGTACTCTCCTGCCTTGTTAGAGGCGTTTAGTTCAACAATAACGGAGTCTCTGTTTGTTGAGCTTAAGCAAGTCGCGCCTTTTGCTTAGCCAGCTTTTTTAACAGTTATGTATGTATCTAAAGAGTGATACCCTAGCTCAAGCCCAGCCCCGGATTATCTTAGTTCTATTAATTATGTGTTTTTCCAGGCATTAGAGACTATGTGACTTCCTTCCTGCAGTTACGCCGCTTCTGCTGCACGCCTTAGGCGCAAAGCGGCATATATTTGATATTACCAACACCTTGGGCTGGACTGAATCGTACGACTCTGTGATAGGTACTGTTGATGGCCTGAAGACTACGGCGCTGGATATGATACGCAGGTATATTATTGCCGTACCCAGTCGCAGCTACGAGGACGACGTTATCACCATTGTAGAGCTTGTTGAGAGACTCTTGCTGCCCATCCCGTAAACGGAACCCAGTACGACCCTCCACAACCTTTATAGCCTCATTATACGACCTCCGAAAATTATCGATTGTTGGGTATTTAGGCGGGGTCTGTATGGCTTGGGCGGACGTCGTAGGGGCGTCAAACGGATCGCTCAAATCACATAGTTCCGCCGTATAAAGGTAATTTGGAGTAGAGGATTCCATTTCTGGCAAAACAAAAAAAGTATAAATAGGTGGTTGTTGAGATATCGCGCTCAGCTCTAAACGCGTCAAACCGCGAGGGTAATTTTAGGAAGTTGGCTACTAGACGTTCCGTCAGGGTAAGTCCCGTCTTGGCGTTCTCGCAGGGCCACTTTACCCTTTTAGGAACGACGGTTATTATTAGACTAGTGTGGCAATAATTCGTGCGCGCTCCGATAGATGAGGTAAGCAACCCCCACCAAATTTTTGCATTAGGGCTTCAACTTCAATATAATACAAACTCCACCAAAACTCCATCTTTTTGAGTAATTTTTGATGCTATGGAACGCCCTTGCACGCCTGTACAAGATGAGAGTCTCAAAGTTTCAGAAACTGAAGAGCGTGCCCACTATTTCTACCACGTTGATACACGCCAGGCGACGACGTCGCAGGAGATGAAGATGAAGAGGATAAGACGTGGTCGAATCGGCGCGTATTGCCGTCCTGTCGCCGCGATGAGGCACGAGAGAATCACTACTCTATAAACTGCCAGACGGAAGTAAACATCTCGCCTCTGGCAGTTTACTATGTATAGAACAGCTAAAAACGCCTCTTGGCACGTGTATACGAAAACTGCCAGCAAACCGCTGAGCGGGAGGTAAACACAGCCCTAGTACTGTAGAATTATGTAACGATGCGCTATATAAGGCGAATGGCCCACAGCGAGCATTAGGATTTCCTTTTGCTACGCGACAAATTAAGTGTAGACTTCGATTATTGCCACCTTAGCCAAACCAATCTTCTCCATATGGCTCGTATGGATTCCCATAAGTCCAATCATATTTATTAATGGCTTGCTCTTTTGGTGGCAATGTCAATTGCTGTGTGAGAATCGTACTCTCCTTGACATATTCTTCTATCTTCTTATGTCCATCCGAGCCTAAGTAGGCGCCATATTCTTTCTCCGAGGGGAGACTCATGATCATAGATATATCCATTGGATCTAGGTCATGCTCCTGCAGATCATCGAAACGTTGCAATTTCGTAGCCTGCATTACCTGACCCGACAGATGGATTTCCATGTCGAACTTCGCTTTCTCTGAGCCAAGATGATCATGGTATTGCTTTAGACTCTCATTTTTCTTCAGGATTAGAAAGTTGAGAACGTAGAGTCGGCCCTTCCCCTTTCGGAACCAGTACTTCATTGTTATTGTTGCCTTGGGTTCGCCTTGTGAGGCTTTTTCAAGGATGATTGCACAGCCACTTCACATCCATGTCATAACCAACAGCTAATATTTGCGATTCATATTGCTTTCCCGTCCAAATAAATAATTCTTTCTCTAAGTTGGTCCTCTTACAGGAGTTATAAATTTCAATAGGCAAACTTAGAGAAGGCCGCAGCAGCAGCAGAACGACCTAGGAACAACGAAATAACCTAATTTACTATCAAAATCCATCTTAGCGACACCAAAAAGGGGTTAATACAAAATCCACCTCCTGCCGATTGAGGGTTAATAGCTTTATATAGTCTAACGCCAATCTAGCCTAGTACTGCTAAGTGGGTATGGACCCAGTGGTCAGGTAATTAGGTGGGTCAACCATACCCAAAGACCCAGACACGTTAAAAAAACGGGGGGAAAGGCATTAACGTGATCTATTACCAAGTAGCGGCCATCACCATATGGCGGCCCCATTAAAATCGCGACGCGTTAAAGGTCTTAATTTGGCCCGGCTTGTAGGCCTAAAGGGCTAGAATTAATCTGCCCTCTTTGTGCAAGGCTTCTTAACGTTATTATATGGCTATTGTAATAGTAGTTATAGAACGCGTCGCGATTTTAGTGGAGGCCGCCACATAGTAATGGCCGCCACTTGGTGATAGATCACGTTATAGTAAATGTAATAGTGGATATAAAGCTCCGTGCAGAGCTTTAATAGAGCTCCATATCAAGCTTTGATAGAGCTCCATAGAGAGCCTCTAGCAGAGCTTCTGGTAGAGCTCCATACAGAGCCCCTAGTAAAGCTTTAATAGCTAAGGAAATTAATTATAGAGTCTGGCTTTAAGCTAGAATTATTATAGATTAGTAGACTTTTAGTTAAATACAGCACGCGCCAAAACTAAGTCAGAGGCTCTCCTAAAGGCTCTACCAAAGCTCTGCAGGGAGCTCTGCCTAAAGCTCTACCGAAGCTCCGCGTAGAGCTCTTTCGAAGCTCCGCATAGAGCTCTACCGAAGCTCTACACGGAGCTCTACTAAAGATCCGCACGGAGCTCCGCATCTACTATAATGTCTACTATAAAGCTCTACGGGAAGCTCTATTAAAGCTTCATACAGAGCTCTCTACGTAGAGCTCTACGTCTACCATAAATCAGGTTAACCCAATTTTTACTTGGTCAGGTCAAACTAGGTCGGGTCTGTTAACGGGTTTAGACCCACCCGCCACAAACCCCAGTGGGTATTACCTGACCTATTACAGATTGGCGTTATACTAAGCTAAATTGGCGTTAGGCTATATAAAACTATTAGCCCTCAATCGGCAGGAGGTGGATATCGAAATAAACGAAACTTTGGAGGTGGATTTTGTATTAACCCCCACCAAAAATCCTCAAAACCACTGTGCAGCCGTTGCCAAACCACATGGGGGACGCAGGGAGCTCACAGACGTCTCGTATGGCCCCAGGCGCGTCTCGAGACCAGACTTGTCAACAATCAAGTAAATTGATTGACTTGATTGACTTGATTGATAAATCCTCAATTCAATCAAAGTCACTTTTTGTTAGCGATCTGCTCAATCAATAGCAATTGTAGAGGAAGAATTGATTGATTGATTGAGCAATTGATCGCGATCATCTTACTGCGCAGTTCTTTGGTGTTTTGGCGATCTATAGGACGATTTTGAGGAAGTTTTCGAGCAGCAATCTCGCGATAGTGCTATGTTGGCTGGGCCCAAGATTTGGCTTTTGTTAGCGAGCGCTATGGTCTTGGCATCAAAATGCCCCTTTTGGGCTTCATATATTTGATTATATCTCGCCAATCCTTCTATCAATTAACAAAAGCTCACATACGATTGTGGAATTGCTTGTTCCGAATCGATCGGTGCCACTTATATCTTCACCTACGTCCGAAATCGAAAGTTGTTTCGAGATTTCGCCAGAGACCTCGGAGGGGGGGTATGAAACGACGATTACAGTATCGCTCCCTTATGCCATAGAACCGAGAAACTTTGCGATCTTTCTTATATCATATAGTGCTATCAAGAGCACTATTAACTGAGGCTGCCACATCTCCATCCAAGGCTCCCATAAGACCCACGAAATCCAGTCCTCCGACAGTCGTACGGTGCGGATATTGAGAAGATATTGCTAGAATCGGGCAGAAATGAGATTCAAAAAGAAAGAGAGTCGTGGAAAGACACCAGGCTCGCGATTGGGCGGCTAGAACCCCTCCCATAAACTTCTACTCAGGGAGGAGACTCGCAGGCTTGCTAACAATCAAGCCGACCGGCCGCTTGATTGAACCAACGGACCAAAGGTAGGGACTTGCGCGTGTTCACGGACCAGAAGGTACAGCGTGCACGCCCAAATAGGAATCAAGCCGACGATCGGCTTGATTGTTAGCAAGCCTGGAGGAGAGGGAGCAACGGAGACTGGAAATCATCACAGACACAGGCCACGCACTTACGAAAATACAACATAGGCTCGCCACAGCAAAAACTAAGGATGAACAACGTCAGTGTATCGAGAAAGCCGTGGAGCTTGTGTTCTCATTTCAAGCGAAGCCCGACCAGGTTGAATCATTATGGACGCTAGTGGTTCAGAGGGAGGACAGGATCTTTGTCGCAGAAACAGGCTATGGGAAAAGCGTGATTCCGCAGCTATTGCCTCTCCTCATAAAAAATTCCACCGTTCTTATTCTTCTGCCGCTGAACTTCAACCCTAACCCTTGACAATTTCATTCTTCTTCTATCCATCTATTCGTTTTCAATGGATCGAATATACGAACCGTTAAACCCACTGGCCGCAACCAATAGACTTTCATATACCCACCACGATTAGCAGAAAAACCAAACCTTCGGATCAAGAGTCCCAGACGATACGTAATCGGAGTCATTCCAATAGACTTTTTGGCGACCATTGCCTTCTTAATCATCTATTCCTCATTAACTTAAGTAAAAAGAAGGAGCTTTATCGCGCTCTTCTCACTTGTACCTGTCAAATCCATAGTCTCAAGCACCGCGTCTTCGACTTTTTGCACACGCGGGGACAGCTCATGTTCAGTAGTGGAAACATCGGGAAAATCACTAATTTCGATGAAATCACAATGCGGGCTTGAAATAACCTGGGATGAAAACTCCGCTTCAGAGTGTTTTGCCGCTGTCGTGTTGTAATTGGATAATACAGCCCGGAAGTGGCATCACCATTAGTGGTAATATCAATAACCCTCAACTCATTTGATATTCATGAAATCACTGTTTGTGCTTGGATTTTGCCGATACAATGTGCCATGATTGACTAACCTATGTGGATAGAGTGGATTCGATCCGAATATCAGGGTTTGTACTTTCCCCAACGTCGTATTACTGCTTTACTCAAGTGCCTAGACGACGGCAGTCCTCGGCAGATCCAAATATCTCACTTCCAGGCTGTTAATCAACTTTGTCGGTAATTTACCAATTAGCTGCCATGGCTGCTGCGTCCCATTAGATGGCGGTTGCTGCGGAGGCTCCGTTTGCAGCTGAGTCTTCTGCCACCCGAAAATGTCGTTGCATTTGGCCAACAACCCATCAGTTTCACCGTTTAGGAGGTTTTGCTTAGATTCTAACGCGGACCAGGTAGTTCGCATGGCGTCCCATCGCTCTTGATTCGTTTCCGACTTCTCCGCATCAGTCAAAGGCGCTGGCAGATACTTGCTTTGCGCTGGCTCCCACGCAGGCAACAACCAATCGGTCCCCGTTGGACAAACATTACCCCGGAAATCCTTGATGCCTGCCAACATCATATTGGTCGCATTTTGAATCAGTCCTATTTTGCTCTCGGCGAGGATAGGCAGCGGAGTTGTGATGATGACGCCCATCATCAGGTTCACCAAGCCTGGGTCCCCGCTCAACAGCGCCGTCGAATCCGCTTTCGGGTTTGAAGGGTCCAGCTTTGGGTCGTACTTGCCAAAGGCCGCCTGTGGCATCAGCTTCATGTCTGCAACCACGCTCCTCCAACTGCCTTGGACCGAGGAGTCGATTACTCGTCGTACCGTTACAGTCAGCTCCGACATGATTGGACTGTCGACATGCATGGGCCGGGAGTAAATCACCGCGTCGGCAGGAGCGGTAACCGCCGTCGTGTCCTGGACCGTAGCTTTGCTGATAGCGAAGTCGCTGTTGATTCGAAAGCGAAGACTACCGCCTTTAACAAACCACTTGCTCCCTGCACCTGTGCTTGTCGAGCCCCCATTTGGATTTGTGCTAGTATCTTTTCTATGTGGCATGGGAAAGTTGCCGTCCTCCAGTGAAAAGACGAATGCGGCTCCCTCGTTCCGCTGTTGGACTGCCGGCTGGCCGCCTTTGATATAAGACAGAAGGCTCTCCGGAGGATTTTCATCATTGGTATTTCGCGATTCCACATTCGGTCCAGGCTTGTGAAGCATTCCCCAGAACTCAGGTAGAGTCATCGGTGGAGGTCCCTGCGGACTAGCTCCAAACTCGACGTCAAATGAAAACATGCAAAAATCGACACTACAGAAGTTAGTAAAGGCACGGTCCTGGAACCTTTGTTAATGAGACGGTGACCACATACTGCGCTGTTCCTCCAAATTCCGGCCCTTGCACCTCCAGCCAAGCTCCCACAGTCGCCGAGATGTGGATATGCACAAACCACACATCCGCATCGAATGCGACGCCCACGGCCACGTGGAAGTCCACAATATAATGCAAAGGATGGAAGTTCACTAATGCATCAAATCCGGCATCCAGCCAGGCGGAAACAGGCCCTATGCTCAGCGTGACATGTATCAAAGCGCCTCCCATGGCGCATTTCGGGGTAATGGCGAAATAGGTTTCGCCCGTCACCTTAAGATAGCTCCCGATAGAGAATGAAATTCCCAGACGCTGTACCGTGGGATACCAGTCAGGCTTTTCGAACTTTCGGTGGTAGCCGCCGACCGTGAACACCCAGTCGCCAGCGTGAGCGTTTGGCTGCAAAAGCGGTCAGTAGGCAAACTTTTTGTAACATCACCACTTGAATGCCAGCTTACATGGAACCAATACACCAAAGCCATGCCCCCATAGATGTGACATGATGGGACGAGTAGGAATGAAGTCGGCGCGAGAGCTGCTTCGACACGGAAGTATCCATCTATCGTGTTCAGCTCGCATATGAATCCCAGCTCAACATATGCAATCATCTCCGAACGGCTTGTCACGCTCGGTGGCATTTGCGCGACGGCATCAGCGATTATGCTAATAATGAGACCGGCATCCCGGAACTGCACCATAGCTACTGCGGCGACGGTCAAAATGTCAAAAGCGACAAGGCTTAAACCCGCGGCAAACCAGTATGAGTCTTTGGTCGGAGTTACCCAGGCGGGACTTGATGAAGTCATGGCGTTCAAAATCGCCATTGGATCGTTACCGGTGTTGGACACGGAGTGATCATTTATGAATGGGAACGAAGTGATCTCTTCGAGCTCAGGTGTACGCACCGAGGAGTTGTATCCAAGACCGAGACGGATACCGGAGATGGTGGCAAATCCAAGGGTTACGAGGGCTAGGTCGAATAATTAGCGTTGATATCATGACACTACCAGAGCGGAACACTTACGACCATCAAGTTTGGCGTAGATAAAGACAGATTTGTAGTCACGGAAGACAGCATACTCTCCGAGTCCAATGAATGTGTAAGGAGGGAATGATACGCCGATAGCACCTTTGTAGATTTCCTCGCCGGAAGGACCGGTGTCATGCTCAAATCCACCAGCAATCAACAGCGGAGGTCTGTTAAATGCTAGTGACATACCATGTAACTCAACCTCAAGATGGTCTGCTACCTTAGACAGGTCGTTTAATTTAAGACCATCCAGCTTGATGCCGAGGCCAAAGCCAAGAAGGCTGAAGGTAATGGGACTTAAATCGAAGGTCGCGTCCATCGTCAAAGCAAGTACTTTGTTTCCACCGTCTTCCTTATAATGAAGAGCGATGGCGGATATGGTAAGGGGCCCAAATGAGAAAGTCATGGCTCCCTTTGTGGGCGCGTTGGTTGATGGGTCTTGCGAAGCGTCAGTAGCACTTGAGATGGCGTTGAATCGATGAGTAGTTTGGCCTCGAACCGAAACAAGAGTTGACGCAACTGTGGCGCCGTCGCCAGGTGGTAATCTATTTGACGGAGGCGAGCCATCGCCTTGAGACGGCTCGGGCGTCCCGGAGGCACCGAAGACGTGGTCTAGGACCACTGATCCTTTATTCAAGATGACGAAATGATGACCAGTCTTGAGGACGACATCTCCGGCTCCATCGGCTTGTTTTCCGTCCTTGTCTGTTCCTGACAAAGGTTTGTAGGACAACTTGTCGCTGCCTGTCAGGACGTCTTTGTTGATTTCCTTGACCTCGGATTCTTTCCATCCCTCTCCATCCGGGTCCACCCACATGTACTCCAGCTCATCGAATGGTTGCGGAAGTTTTTCGAGCAATGGCACTTTGGGGATCAATGGTATTTTGTCCACGGAGAACCGGATGACTCGTTTCGTCTGAGAACCGTCTGCATTAGTAACTTGTACCATGGAAAACTTGAAATGGTCAATGTCGATGTGGCACGCAAAAATGAGGCGATTATCGGCGCCGGTAGAACCCTGCAAGTCGCCTCCGCGCTGAACAGTGATACTAATGGCGCTGTCGTCCCCGCTCACGGCGGGGATCTCTATGCCAGCAACAAAAGATGGGAGACTATTTCCCGAACCATCTACGATTGAGTTGAGCACATCCTGCAGCGTCGCCTTGCCGTCCGATGTGTCCGATCCTGCCTTGAACTGGAATTTCCATCCTGTTTCGGTGTGCTCGTAAGTCATACGAAGTCCTAGCTTTCCAATGTCGACAGTGCCATCTAATGAAAAGCTTGTTGCGGCTCCAGAGGGATCATACTTGTATTTGACGATCAGCTTTGCAATTTCAATCTTTCCAAGAATCTTCAAGAGGCCATCTTTGACGTTCGGGTCAAAGAATTGCCAGAGCATAGAAATACTCAGATTTTGAACACTTCCGTCAAGCTCCCAACTGCCGGAGTCGTAAGTGAATCTGAGCCCAAGGAGTGCCACACGATCGCTTGGGGCAACATCGGTCAATGTGAAATGGGTGGCAATCTCGGCCTGTTGTAGTGATGCTCCAACCAGCTGGAAACTCACATCCATGACGTCCCAGTTGAATGGAGAGGGAACTTTATGATTGGGTTGAGCAACGTTGAGCGGTTGAATGAGCCTTGCAGCAAACCACAAAGCGCCAGGAGTATCGCCGTCTGGCATTGAATATGAAATGTTGGCTAGAGCAATTGCCGTGGGGATGGATGAAGGAAGTGATCGGAGCTGATCCACAAGGTCGCCCAGGTAAGTTTGTTTGTATAGGGGTGCGATAACGCCGCCGGGTGGGTCGACATCCTTTCCTGGTTCGTAGGATGGTAGAATTTTGGTGTCAAATGAAGAGTAGAACCCTTTTTGGAGCACGACTCCATCATCGTCGGGATCTCGAAGATCCCCTACGATCAAACCGCCGCTCAATGTCTGCGATAGCGATTCGTATTCCAGATACGCGTCCGCATTATGCAATCGAAAGGCTAGAATGGCGCGCCACCAGATTCCGGCACCCGCACTTTTTCCGGCCGACAATTGCACTAACTTGATGCCTGAGAAGATGCTGTTGTCAATTACGGTCCCTATGGAGTTGACTGGAGGAGGTGTGAGGTCAAATAAGTTGCCGGTCTGTGTTTGGTCTTGAGTGACGTAGAAGCTCAGGCCAGTGGGCTGGGAAGTGAGCCAGAAGGTGAATGAGTTTTGTACGAGGCGGAACGTAATCCGAAAGAATTTGGATATGTGCCAGGTATTTACATTGTCTTGCTGCATCCGGACGCCGAGCCGCGTTCGTTGAATGATGATACTGAAGTCATTGACTTGTGCGCTGACGCTGGGTAGTGGAATATTAAAATATTGCGCGATTCCAGTAAGAATCGCGCCAAGTGCGGCATCATTAGGACCATCGGTCGCTAAAGTAAGAGTGACATCTGAGCGGAGGGCTTGACCTGGAGTCAGCCAGACTCCATTTCTTTCCGTGGTATTAATCTTGAACGGTTGAGAACCAAACGCCTGGACAATATCGTTAACAAGTCCAGAGGACGTCCCGTCTCCAGTGTCATCTCCTTCCCCAAGAACCCCGTCATCGCCTAGCAGCTTTCCATCTTGGGAGACACCAAATTGCTCCAGAATTTCGGTCAAGGTGTGAGATGCCGCCCAGACATTGGCAAGCGGCAGAAGCAGACTTCCATTTGTTTGGGACCTTTGCGCTGGAAACTTGGATGTGGCAGCTTCAGAATCAAACTCTACTCCCCAAAGATTCGTTATCTTGCATATCAAGCTCCCAAGCTCACCTGACGTCGCTGGCGTTGCGTGGTTCTGGAATGAGTTCGCTGCGTCTTCTAAGAAGCTCGCCCATATCTCCAAGAGACCTTGGCCGTCAAGTAAAGACTCTCTTGTATTGACTCCCATTGCAGTTATTTTCTTTTTTGAGGCCTAATTGACGGTTTTCAGTCATCGTACGGCGGGATTCTCCATACGGATAGAGTTCAGTAGTGCTCGAGGTGATTTACATTCCAGCTCCGGAGTCTGAAGAGTCCCCGCGGTCACGTGTACTGCGGTCCATCATGGGTTTACAGGGAACTAAAAGTTCAGAGAAGCAAACCAGACTCGGTACAGAGGATGACCCGAATATGCTGCCTGATACGAGAAGCTTTACAGCAGGCTCTGGTCATTGGCGCGAAGCTGCAGGTGGGGGCCAAGACGGAAACCACAAGGTGTGCTGTTGCAAAGGTTGAAGGGGAGCTGAAGCAGGGAGCTGCAGCATCCAAATGCTTGGCACTGAGAGTGGGTCCTGGTCTCCAAGCTAAAGCTATGTGCCGTGCTCCAGTTGTCTTAGCTTCGGTTGCAAATAGTGTGTGGTGCGGAATACGGCATGTGCCGTTACGACAGACAGCTACTTCTTTAATTCTGTGTTGTGCAAGAGACTCCACCTTTGACTATCAACACTTGAAGGGCCGCCTTGCCTGCTCACAATGACTGCGCGAAAGTTGGTTTTGAGCCATATGGCTCGAGCGGTACGGAATACCAGGCGAGAGGCAGACAACGCTGTCGCTGCCAGCGACGATGCCGATGAACCACCGCCGCTTTTGCCAAACCAAATGAGGCTATATAGCTACTATAAACCAAGTCTGGAAGCGGGAAACTATACTATCGAAGTCACACAAAATATATCATCGGGAGACCAATCCCTTGAGATACGAAATTCTCGCACCCAAGATGCCAGCGGCAGTGTAGCGCCTCAAGAGTTTGAGGTCGTCGTTCCGCGATTCTCTCTGGATCGAAATCTCATTAATAGCTACTACCCGCCAGATGGTCATCAAGATGAAGGTCGAATTCTTCCCCACATCTCATTCAACGACCCGCATTATCCGTGGGAGATCCTGGCCGGCACATCAAGCAGCGTCAACGGAGCCAATCACGACGGACTTCTTGATGACGGCCGTTCTATGGTTCCATGGGTTGCTTTGTTGGTATTCGACCCCGAAGAGCTTAAAATTCCGGATCTTCAATCAGCTCAAGCCTTGGGAATTCCTGGAATTCAAAGTCAAGCTGATCTTCTCAAGCAAACTCCGACTGGCACGTTCGGTATGGCCGTCTCGGACTACCTCAATCTCCCGCACGCCTCCCGAGTCAATTATGAGGCCGACAGCAAAGGTTTCCAAGAGTCCAAAACAATGCAGGACCAAATGAACGTAATCTTTCCTCCCAAACAACTGCTTGCAAGGCTGTTCTCCCGCAACGCTGGCGTACCTGGTTCGCAAGCACTCGACCTTCAGGCCCAACGATACATGGCTCATGTTCGCCACATCAACACGGAAGGCTTTCCGGAGGCAGGCGTGGAAGAGGAGGGGTTATTTTCTATAGTCGTATCAAATCGGACCGGAACATGGAATAAACCAGATCCCACAACTCAAATTTGCCACCTCGTTTCGATCGAACATTTTGATTCGACTATTGGTGACTGGGAGAATACAACAGACCGGATTGGAATCGTCTCTCTCTTCTCTTGGATTTACACTTCGTTGCCACCAAATCCGGTAAACTTCATCACGACAATGAAGAACCTTACAGAAAACCGGCAGCAACTACGAGTGGACGACCAAACTATCGACAGCCTGCTGGCAGTACCGGGTGGTGACGTGAAATCCCAAGTTTCCAAAATTCTGGCGGACAGGCTCCGAATGGGCTATTCAGTATCAAGATGGAGAACCCAAACCGGCGAAGAGACGGCTGCATTCAACCGGGGTCCGCTGGTGCCACTACCAATGCCTCCTGGAACCGCACCGGACAAGCCATGGCCGGCCGCTTTAGATCTTGTGGATTGCTCCAACACTTCCCAGTCCTACCAAATTCTCGACCCGGAGACTGGCCTTTTAGACTTGTCATATTCTTCAGCTTGGCAGACCGGGAAATTACTGGCGATTTCTGACACCGTATTCAATTCTGCCCTAATGCGGTTCAGATCGGCCGTTCACAACTCCGCAACCAGCCAGACCAATATGTCACTCAATGGCATGGTGTCAAAACGAAAACTGTTCGAGTCACTACAAAAAGCGATTGACATCACACAGCAAAAATCAGGCGGCCAAACTAGTGCGCCTGAAAGATTCAGACCGGCAAATATGCGTCAAGGTGAGGCGTCCACGAAGTCCTCCACCCCCACGGCAATGGAGACATGGAGAACAGCAGTCAGCGGCGTTACCCGATCCAACACGCTCGCGGAAAATGCCGTCTTCGATGAATTCAATCTATCGGGACCCAACAACAGTGATTGGGTAATCGTTCACAACTGGCTGAGCGAGAAGCTTCTGCTCGGTGGTATTACACCCCAATACCTTCTTCCAGACCCGTCATTTCTGCTTGCTGAGTCTCTCCGGTTCTTCTATATTGATGACTTTTGGCTTGACTGCTTCCTGGACGGAGCTCTTTCCGTGGCGAATCACCTGGACAGTGATGATGACTCCGTGAGGCGAGAGATTAAGACGATGTATAACGAATATTTGCGAACCCCAGTCACGGATTCGGGTGGGATCAAGCCTCAAATTCCCTGCTATGGATTCATTATTAGATCCATACTGATCAAGGCGATGCCAGATCTCCGGATCACTGTGAGCTGGAAAACACCAGACAATGGACGTCATCCAGTTTGCCGATGGACGAGGTGGGACGACCAAACGCTCATGGCCCTTCTTGATCGTATGCCTCAGGAACTGGATCGAATCACCATCACTCAACCCCAACATCAAAAGAGATTTAGTCTCGGTGCTTCCATTGACTCCGACACGAGCTCTCCCCCCAAAATAACAGTTTCGTTCCCGCTGCGACAGCTCTACACCGAAGACACAACCGACCCGCCACCAGCGGACAAGCCCTGGCCGTTGTTGCAAGAGAATGATGCGATGACCACTCCGTGGCTGAACAAGACGACCAGAGGCTTGGAGATCACAAAGATGGCAGTGGACATCAACCAGGCTTTGAGGAAGGATGCTGTCCACTATACCGACCAAACGCCCAACTCTGTCGAGCTGGGATTTGAGCTGAATGACAACTGCTACTTTTTCGACATTCTACCGGACCCCAATGGAATGCCTCCTATCCCTGCGCCGCGTGATCGACAATTATATGTTCGTACGCCGCCTCCAGTCCAACCTGCCCAGGCTTTATCCGCAGCTCCGGCAGCTATCATAACACCGAGTCCAGCATCAAAGCAGCCGCAGCCTGCCGGTCTCACGCCTCTCGCAACCAATCCATTGCCCAGGCCTCCTCATGGAGAGCTTAAAATCCAGCCCTGGCCTCAAAGTTCGCTCTCCCATGGACCGACGCCAGCCGTCCACGCACCTGTCTCTGCTGCGGCAACACTCCAGGCCCGGTTCGATCTGCAGGTATTTGCGGATTATAAAGGCCCCCCGAAGCGATTTCCGCAGGACAAGTACGACGCAAATGACTATCTCGCTGCTCAAAACATTTACTTTTACGATTTGGTCTTCAGCATCCGCAAGAAACTGGTTGCTCAAGTCTCGCAATACCAGCTCTTGAAGATTGTGATTGACATCCCGGTGGCATCGACACCACCGGACACTCACACCGAGGCTTTGCTGACACCAACCTACGATGGTGAAGGTGTACGAATGCTCGCTAACCAGCGATTCGTTCCATTCTTGTTCAACGACGATCCTGGGCAGCCGCTTCACGTTGAACTGGTCCCACGAAGTGCTAACGATGACTACGCCATCATTCTGAACGACCGCAAGACTACGGAACTAGGATTTCGTCTGGCAGAAGCAAATATTAGTCCTGTTGTCGTGAGCACGCTTGTGGATATTGATGGGGAGAGGCAAAGGCAGCCAAGGGGAAAGGTATCGATCACCATGACGGAGTACTACTCCACGCCGGCATTTCCTCGCGGTGAACCTGTCGCCAGCAAGTATACGGTGATCAAATGGGCAAAACAAGATGATGTGGATATAGGATAAGATGAGCGAGACGCTTTCGGTTCCTCCGGTCCCGCGCTCATTGGCACTATAATTTTTTACGCATGACGTGAATAGTCGCGGCCGGTACTGCCCGCTGCGCTCTGAATACAATATTAGTCTGCAACTATGATCGGTGGTCCATGTCTTCCACTACCCCAATCCATCGTTGCACTCTGCAGTCCGGTACCAATTCTCAACCTCCGCACAACTATCGGGCAATAGCCCTTAGTGCGATCAAACGGATTTTCGATCCAGCATACGCCGGGTGTAGATATTTCGCGTGCTTCGAGGGTTGCTGGGTCGCCACGACAGGCAACCGTAGCGGTCCCCTCGGTGGGTCCCTACTTTACTCAGTAAGCATTTGCGGGATTTGCGGACCGCCACTGTGGGCTGCACCAGAGGTCTATGTTGGGAACTTCGAGAACGCCGTCGAGAGCTTTGCAGTTGGCGAGGCTATCACTGGCGATGGCGGTGGCTGAAGTGGCCACGTTGTAGGCGACGAAGAAGAGGAAGCTTTGCAGTCCCTCTGTAATTGCGATCTAGTGCCAGGTTAGCAAGAAGTCTTGAATGAATTCGAGCTCACTGCCCCAACGTATTCCAAATGATATGACATTTTTTGGCTCAAGTATTGTTGAAGTGCGTGCTTAGTGCTGCATGATCCCCCAAAAAATGCGAGCCGATACGCCTAGCCTTTGGTGACAAGATAAATTGCTCACAATCTGGTCGAGCATTTCATGGCTTCTATCCATCACTGCTGTGCCATGTAAGCACTAATGCAATGGAGCGGAGCCACCCGTACTTACTACCGATGCCCGGTAGTAGATTTAGTACGAGCATTTTACGCAGGTGGCCTAAATACCGCCGATTCCCAGCGTTGCAAAGAGGTATAGAAACACAAAGTGGTCAACACCGGGGATATGCTGGTGTTGTTTCTATAATTTATTCATTCGCGATCTTTTTTGACTGAATGCGAGTTGCCTTGTATCAAATGCCTTTATATTATTGAATTACCTTCGCGTCGTCAGTTCGGCGCGACATCTTTGCCCAACCTGCCCATGAGCTGCAGATAGCCCTCCACAAAAGTATACGGCCCCGGTGCAAATTTCACATTCCCCAAATCCTCCTGCACGGCAATCTCTGCATACCGAGGATCCAGATCCGTCACATCATCCTTCGCGTACGGCTGCAGCCATGTCCATGTACCTTTCTTTCCACTCACCGGCAAGCTGATAATCGGGGGAGGTTGAGTTGCGCCTTGAGGCTGGCTGACTGCCTTATCATATGTCGGAGGTACGTCATTTATCAACAAGCTTGGTCCAATGTGGAAGAAGGCGTGCATTTTATCAAATGCATCCTGCACTGTCCACAATGGGAGAGAGAGCGCCTTGGTCGGTAGGGCTGGGCTGTAGCCATGTATCGCCGTATAGGGGTCAAGCAACGCCGAGGTCACCTCGTACTTGAGCGCCTTGGCTGCGTAGAAGTTGGTCGTTGCTTCCTGCTCCGGGTTGACGTAGTAGGGATGGAGAGGAAGGAAAGCGTCTGGCACAAGCTTCTGGACCTTCGGATGAGGCTCTGGGACAAAGTACGTGTAAAGCTTGCTCCAATCAATACTGGAGTCATTCGGAGTGTTCCGAGCCCGGAAGTAGCCTGCGAGGCCATCAAAGTTACGCTCTTCATCGCCGATCTTGAGCTTGAATTCATATGCCTCGAGGTCTGCTTGGGCGTCGTCGGTTCGACGGCCAAGCGAGTTTTGGGGCCGGTATGCTGGCTCTGCTAGCTCGATGCTCCAGCCGACATTAACTAGCGCAAGAGGCTTGCCCACGATGGCGTTGGCGTAGCCACTGTAGCTTGATGGTGGGAAGGGCATATTCTGAATGCTGCCGTTAATCATGTTGAAGAAACTTTGCAAGAACTTGCCGTCTGTGTCGCTTTCGGGTGACAGCTGCTTGATGAGCTCGCTCAATTGTGCGTTGGCTGCATTCTCGCTGTTTCCAACTGGTACACCATATGGCAGCCACTTTGGCGAAACATGTGTCCCTTTAACCCCACCTTTGCGAATCTCGGTGTAGAATGTGCCATCGGCATGGAAGAATTGTATTCCATTGTCAGCGTAGTTGATGATGATCCAGCCCCAGATCGGCTGCTCATAGTCTGTTGCCTCCCGCCACGCCGAGAACTGGTCGGGGGCAACGGTGTCTCTTATCATGTATGCAGCATTGATCCTTGCTGGTTGATTAATGCTCGGCGTGAGCTGCACGAACTGACAAAGAGGCCATTTCCCGGGCACAACCGGATCAGGCGTCGGAAACACGGTGTTTAACTGGCCATTGACCACATCAGGAGCCAGACTGTCGCTGAGACAAGGGTAAATTTTGGAATTTGGCGGCTGAAGTGCCTTTCGTCTGCGAGGTCGAGGCACCGGCAAGCAGACCGCTTGGCCAAATTTGTCAATGATATGTAGTCTAGTGAAAAGCATTTGACCATGCGTTACGGGTTTGAACGGGTTCTTGGGGTATTGATCAGGAGCAAATGCAAATAGTCCTCCATACGGCGTCAGGGCGCTCTCGGCGTCGACAAGCCCAAGAGTGTCAAGATCGACGCCAATATCTTTGGACGAAAATGCAGCCGCTGCAAGAGGCACCACTCTCTCACCCTGGACGCGAACATTCGGCTTCACGTGCGCCCCTTCACATCTCGTCAACAAATGGTTTGTGAGACCAGCGAGCGGAGCAGCCACGAATTGAATTTGCCGAATCTTGGCTTTGATTTCTTGAATCTGCTCTAGTGTCAACGCGATATCTGGAGAACCACTGTCCAGGACCGCCAAGACGATGCTCTCGAGGTTAAGCAGCGGTTGCGCAAGAACGTTGATTCTGCCGCTCAGGGTCCGGAAGTCTTTTTGGTTAGAGTCGTCCGTTGGGCCGGTGTTTAAAGCCGATTTAGGAGCGTACCGGACCTGTGGATGGGGGTGGCCAACGGGGCTCGGTCGAACTTGAACATCCCACTTGTCGAAATCCACATGGTAGTACATGCTCTCCCATTCGATGAACAAAGGGATGAAGGGGTTCTTGTCCCCCCATGCTTGGAATCCCTTTATCAGTGGCGCAGTCGTGCTGCCATTTGTTGTGCCTGAATTTTGCAAAGACGTTGCTAGGATTCTGACTGCAGTATCTTGGAGCTGATGAGATGTTGGGACAGGATTTGGGAGCTGCCCGAAGATAGCGGACACTCCGGAAGTGTCGCTGCTGAGTTCAGAGGACAGCTTGACCTCAAGCGTGTCCATCACGTCTGAAGGCCACCCAGTGGCCAAGCCAGCAATGCATATCGTGGGATCGGATCGAATACGGTAGGCATCGCAGGCAGAGATTTTGCATTCCACTTCTTTTTGCAGACTGGCGATCTCGTCCTGCAAATTCTTGATTTGCTGCACGAGGCCTAGATTCTGACCTTGGCCAGAAATCAGGCCCTTGATGTGGTCAACTTCTTTGCGATACTCATTCTGTCGGGTGGACTTTTCGGGCTCTTTATCCGGTATGAATTCGCTGGTATATTTCCACCATTCGGCAAACAAATCCCACTTCAAAGACTTGAGCTTCCGAGTACACGTGTCGATTTTGATCTGCGCCTCGTTGATTTTTTGGAGAGACAAAGCCTCCGCATCAGAAGGAATTTTGGGTTTTCCGGAGTTGGGATTTCTCGCATCGACCGGGTCGGCACCCTTTGCATATGTCCACCGTGACCCCCCGTCTATCTTTGCGTAATTCTGCTGTGAGATTAGATCCTGGGCCTGGACCCGCGCATCGTACTCATCAGCACTCGCATATAGAAGTTGAGCAATTTGAAGAATATTCTCGGCCACTTCCTGGATGCCTCCGCCGAAGAATCCGTCGGCATCAGTCTTGTGCGCCTCGAGGAAGGTGAGAATGGCGTCTAGAGGGGTAGTTCCAATCGAAAGTGGCTCCATCTTCACGTCCGAGGTGAATTTCGTCGCCGCCTCCTCGGCAAGGCTTCGGGGCTTATGGTTCACATTGTACTTGACATCATAGATTGCACCGTGAACGAGGCATCGAGTTGTTTCCTGTGAGGTTCCTACCGTGCTTGAAGCCGAATCAGTGAGCTTGAGAAGCAAATTGGAGAGCCGCGCATCCAAGTACTGCTGTCCCGGTTGCGCGCCTTCAGGAAGGGTGGATAGCGGATCGTCTTTTCCATCGGCATGCCATCCAATAACGAAGTAATCGCATACAGCGTTTTCAAGATAAAGAGGGTCATGGTTAGCCGATGATCCTAGGTAGGAAAAGTTGTCAATGACGGATAAAACATTGGTATTCTGCAATGCATAGTCCGGGAATAGCGGGTTTGACGATGTCAGAACGGTAAGACCGCCCAGAAGGTGTGGCCTTATTGCATCCTCTTGCCACGGCAGCGGAAACTTCTGTCCTATAAAGACCTCTGTTTGCGCCTTTAGCACTTCCAAGTCCCCGGGATTGCCTTCGTATGATACGAAAGGAGATATGTCGCTTTCAAGATCGACGTCGTCTGGGATCGTCTTGATCTTACGGACTGAATCGCTCTCGACGATCCAGGATTGAAACTCCGGTAGCACATTGGCGTCGCGGAAGTTCTTCAAATGACGTACCACCAGCCATCGGTTTGGAATCTGGCGAAAGACTGGTTGCGTTGGATCTTTGCTGCTATCCTGAGAAGCCTGCTTTCGTCCACTTGCAATAGCAGTTCGATAGAGTCTGGGGAGGGACCAATGGAGATGAACTCCCATGCGGTTGTGCTTGAGGTTGTTGGGAGGACTCAGAGTAAGGTCGGCAAGCCTTGGGTTCTTGGTAGCTGGGGAGGAAGTGTGGAAGTCGACGTGGTCCAAGACATCATGCTGGATGAGGTGACTATCCAGACGCAAGGCTGTATAGTTTGGCTGCGTATATGGCGCAATCTTGGACAGTCCGTCACAGCAGTCGGGGGAAAGCGCAAATGCATCCAGGTGCATGGGAATGCAAATGTTCTCCATCGTCAAAATTGAAGTCCAAGATGCGCATCACCTTCTTTCGGTCACCAGAGTGAATGTACCGTTGTGCGGAGTATTGATGACCCGCCCAGACGACCCATCAGGGACTCTCAACATGAGGTGTGAATGCCGAGAAACTATCCTCAGGCAATGGCAAGGGAAAGAGGGAAATGGCCCCCTCCTTGAGCACGCCATGTGACCGATGCTCCTCCCAAGAGCATGGAAGCGTTGAATGGAGGGGTTGGAGAAATACGAGCCATCGCCGAAGCTGCAGGCTGCCTGTTTACCCTTGGCACTTCAGTCACCCTGCAGCGTCCGTGCGCGCGGCTGAGCATTCAGGGTCAGGTCAGGAGACAACGCGACCAAGAATTCAGGAAGACAGGTGCCTGAGACTTCATTCAGACTGACGAGCGCGTTTATTAAAGTCATTCCTGCCTCTTCAATCATCATTGCCCAACAAACTCAGTACAGCAGCAGAAAACATGCTTCCTAGCTCCCGTTAATGGCTTCAACGATCCTAGGGTTGGTGCCCTCGATTGCGACGGCCATATTCTCATTGCTCTCCTTCATCTTTTCCCTACTGGCCATCACGTCGAAGAAATGGGCAGTTCGCGACAACTTCGACCCTAAGCTCAACCCGGAAGACTGGAAAACGCCCATATACACACTCTCCCGATCCCCTTTCTCCATATGCACGGCGACGCTTGTGGATCCCTCAGCAGATCCATCGCAGACGTCCAGTTTCCGGGTCCAATGTTCAACCTTTCGACCTAGAGGCTTCAACCATACGAGTTGTGAGCTTGCCTTCGCTACACAAAGCGACACCGCTCCCACAATTGGCGACGCCAGACTCTGCCAGCAGATACATTACGCCGGAGACTTTTTCATTGCAAGCACTACCTTCATCGGACTCGCTTTTCTTGTCACGCTTGTTCTTGTGGTCTTTACAGTCAGTAAATGGCCACAGTTCGTTAGCGATGCACAAGACCCGTCCGAGGAAGGGACGCAACCGGAGGAACAGCCTAGCGAACCCGCAAGTGCTGATCAGGCTCAACCCGTGACTTCCGATCCACCGCAACGATCGGTTTGGGTGCCTTGGGCCGTTCTTTTGCTCCTCATATTTGTTTTCATCGGATTCATAACGGCGCTCATCGGCCAGTACTACGGCATCCTCGGTCTGATTCAAAGTTTACCCAACAATGCCGACTTCGCTTCAAGTTCCGCCGGAAGTAAGGATGATGTCAATACCCAGGGCAACCATGGTCCATGGTATCAGGGAGTTGGGTTGAGTGCGTACGCGACATGTGCTTGGACGTTCGCTGCTGCTGCAGGAACGATTGCCAGCCGATCTTGGCCTCTTCCGCAATGGAGAGTTGCTCTGTAGGATACGAATCGTTGGCTTTGCTTAGTGTTTGCAAATTGAGAATTAATCGACTTCCAACCTTTTCGTTGAGCGTTCCTCGCGCCTCAACCGCACGCGCAGATGGATGTAAATATGTGAGGTCAGGAACGCTAGAGAATGTCTTTAAATCAGAAGAGCTCCTGCCAAGCGATAACATAGTTCAGTTGACGACTGGGATTCTGCGAAATAGTTTGGTGGTTTTGAAAGAATCCGCAGTCCCTGGATATTCAATAGCAATAATTATTATAATATATTCCAAGCGGGTTGGGGGGCGGTTGTACAGTCCTTTAAACTACGAACGTTTTGGGTCCATTTATGCTCTCCACATACAGTTTATTCGTATTCCATGCCCTCAGCCTGACTAAAGTGTGCATGGAATCGTATATACCGGAAGCGCATCGCGATTAAAGACCATTAAATTTTACATGTAAATGATGCAAGCCTCTATTCAGCCGGTTATGATATTCTGTATGGAAGAGTATGTGAAATGGACTACGAGCATGCGTGGAAGCATTCAGCCCCACTTTGATGCTCGCTTGCGTCTTGTCATGGTGCGCCGAACCATCAAGCGTTACCAAGCTACTCAGTACCCACAACCCTCCTATAGTGCATTGAAAGTATTAATTTGATAACACTTATGTCCAAGCGAGGAAGCGGAATGCAATCGTCGAGCTATCCTCGCACTGTTCCAATCAACTGGACAAACGCCAACAGCTCATGGGGCCAAGTTTTGGGGGCTAAACCCCGCTTCAGCTCATGGGTGGCTTGCATCAGCTGCCAGCAACGCAATTCTTGTGGGAGGGTAGTATGCTGGGAAGGGAGGGGCTGAGAAACACCAATCAAAGCGGTGGGGGCGTGGCAGCAGTTTCCCCCATGGTTACCGAGACCAGTCTCTCAATTCCTTTCGTGCCAGGATCGGGAACTCAGATCTGCTTCTGCCAACTCATGCTGAGGTTTCCATCATGGCATCTCTCACAATCAATGATAATCTCGTTGAGCCAGCCGCTCAGTGCGAGGGTGGACATCAATATGAACCGGATGCTTCAAACAGCAAATACCTCCTTGTGCAATTCAAGCACTCGCTCGATTCCGAAGAGCATGCTGAGCTCGTCCATCGGAAAATCTCTCTACAACAATACATTGGGGCAGAAACATACATCTGCTATTATGATCCGGCCGATCTTTCCAGCATTCGGGACCTGGATTTTGTGGAGTACGCCAATGTGTATCATCCAGATCTTGTCATTCAGGATAATCTAAAATCAAAATGTGATCGTCAATCGAGTTCCGAGCTTCAACCTTCCCCTGGAGATTTCTCAGCCAAAGAAACGGCCGAGGACGCAACAGTTTTTACCATCAACGTCTGGCTGCACCAGGAGCCGGAACGCGATATCAGCCAACTCAAGCAAGCTCTAGTGAATGACCTTCCATTTGACCCAGCAAAAGTCAAAATTGTGGATGGTCACTTAGTAATCTCCGATGTTTCCCCCTCGAACCTCCGCCGAATAGCCTCATACGACGAAGTCAAAAGAATTGAAGAGCAAAGTCACCCCATACACCACAATCATGTCGCCCGAGGAGACTTGGATTTTGTAGACTACACGGCACTCGATCCAGGCATCGACCGCGCCGATTATGACGCGGAAAAGATCCTGGTCGCTATCGGTGACACTGGGTTCGATCTTGGCAGTCTCACTGATCAGCATCCTGCCTTTAAAGAGAAACGGGTCTTGTACCTCGTAAACGAGAATAATGATCACCCGACTAATGAGGATCAGTGGGGTCATGGAACTCACACCTGCGGATCTATAGCGGCGAATCATGAGTCTACTCAATTCGGCCTGATAAGAGGTACCGCACCGGCCGCGAACATATTCTTTCAGCCCATGGCGTATATCAATCCCGATCCCAGTACTGGAGCTGACCGGAGTGGAAAACTGATATCACCGAACTTTCAGAAATTCTGGGAAGACCCACCGAAAAAAAAGGCATTCATTCACAGCAACTCATATGGACTCAACCTCGACCCAGATCCTTCAGACAAGAACAAACGCATACAGCGTTCGTATGACGATGGAGGCGTTGCCGAGATAGTTGACAACTTCATGAAATCTAATGAGGAATCTTTGGTCATTTTTTCGGCTGGCAATGAGGGGGAATGGGCGCCGTACACTGATACTGGGGCAACTATTGGCGGCTACGCGGCATCCAAAAACTGCCTAACGGTGGGGGCATGCGAGACTTCAAAAAGGTTCGAAAACATGCCCCCCAACGGCCCTTTCTATTGTTACAATAGCAAAGGCGCCGAACAAGGTAGCAAAAATAATGTTGCCCTCTTCAGCAGCATTGGCCCCACCAAAAACACACTTGATGCAGCCAATAACAACAGTCGCATCAAGCCTGATGTTGTCGCTCCTGGGACGATTATCTATTCGGCGAAATCACGCTACAAACCGCTCTTGTGGAGATACGACAACACAACGCAAAAGCCATTGAGCGAGGACTACGACGGTATATCTACGGACAAACTCTGGGCCTTCTTATCGGGCACTTCTATGGCTACACCACTTGTCAGCGGTTGCGCCGCCGTTCTGCGCAAAGTCCTCCTCAAGTCAGCAACCCCGGGCTCAAAGATACCAGGGGCTCTTATCAAGGCTCTCCTCGTCAATGGTGCGGTAGACATGAAGGAGTCCCACCAAAGCCGAGGACCCGATTTGAAGAGCCCGCCTGACAATTCTCAAGGATTTGGCAGAGTCAGTATCACCGCTTCGCTCCGCAACATCACTGACCACGTCCACTGCGGATACATACCAGTTGCCGGACCAGTTGCGCCGCTAGCCAAAGGCAAATCAACTTCCTACCCCATCAACATCCCCAAAGCGCCAAAAGATGGCCTCCAGATAGTGCTCAAGGCCACAATGTGCTACAATGATCCCGGCGGAACGAGTACAATCATCAACGTTTTGAACCTAAAGGCCACACAAGACCAGGGCAATCCAGGATCCCCTGATATCAAAACCAAGTATGGGAATACCCAGAACGATAAACCAGACGGAAAAAACAACGTCCAGAAGGTCATATGGAAAGGTATTCACCCTGGAGCCGCAACGCTGGTGGTCGAGTGTGCGGACCTCAAGTTGCCAAACACGTTCCAGAATCAAGACTATGCACTGGTTTGGTCAATTGACTATGTCGACAACAGTCTCTCGCCGGGGGTCATTGCCTTGATTTCGGCTCTGAGTGTAGTTGCTCTGGCAGCGATTATAACAGTTATTGCTGTTGAAGCGCCTCATCACCACTAAGCAGAGCTCACTATTAACCCAAGGGACTATTTAAAGGAGAGTTCTCGTGTAGCTGGAACTAATTAGTAATTAAGATAGGGCTTCAAGAGAATAGGTTCTAGTTCTTTAACTAACTCTAGAACAATACTAAAAAACCTTTAACAGTGAAGACTATATTTTGCATAAAGATATTAAAAGTAATAGACCTTTCATTATCTAATTTCTTCTTTCCCTCCTTCACATCCGACTATAACAGAAACCTCGTGGAGCTCTAGTCCTTTTGCATTACCATATCTTTGTAATCGAGGAGCAGTTATTAACACCAACTTTCCGTCCTGTGCCAATTTCACTTTTTTTTCTTGATTCGATTCGATTGGCGCCAACATATGTATCTGGAGCCGGTAATGTTGTGTGCCGAACCACAGCCACATGCGAACCACATTCGTGAGAAACTCATCTAGCGTAGCTTCTTGCTCTTTATCGAGGTCTACTAGGAGTTTAAAGCCTTCAAAAAGCCGCTTGCGAATGATTTTGCAATTGTTGAAGAAAGACCTCTTCAGCCTTCCATCGTCTGAGAATTCCGTAGTCGGTTGCGTAAGGGATTTGAGCGCATCCTGACAAGTTTTGTACCGCCATCTTTCACTGTCGAGGGTCGGAGGAGGCCAACCATAGATATCACTTGTGGGAAGATCCGCGTTATCGGAGTGTTAGATCAGTATCAACAACGCTTGAGAACCACATACCTTCGCCGAAATTCTTTCTCCAATCATTCTCGAGCTTCGTGCCAATGTCTCCAAGCAGTCGGAATGGACTTTCAAAGATATTCTGGTAAAGAAATGTCCAAATCAAGTCACCAAGAATAAGTTTTTTCAGACGCTTCTGCTTATCGCCAGCTAGCTCAGACATGACGTCTTCATTCCACATGTCTCGACTATCCCGCCAACTCCAAGCGGCGAGATTCTTGACTTCTGCGAGTATTGTCGCCAAACTATAGACTTCTAATTCTCCGTCTGCATCTAATTTACCGTTTAAGATTTCTGCGTCCGTTAATCCAACATGATTATCTCTCTTCTGAAGTCTGTCTTGCAATGTTTTGAGCTCTTGTCTCCGCTCTTCATGGTGTCTATTAGCGGCTGCTAGAGCTTGCGCATGGTGCTGTTCCTTGCTCGCAAGCTCGCTTGAAAGCTGTTGCTTGAGCTTCTGGATCTCCTCCTTATGCACCTTTCTGTTATTGTTCGTGATCCTCTCGCTATCAAGCCGCTGGTGTTCGAGCTTCCTTTCATAGTCTTGAGACTGTCTGACGAGCTCTTCCTTCAATCTCTTCCTAGTCTGATCGGCACTCTCTTTTGCGCGATTTTTCTGCCTGCTCCTCACGCGAGCCTTGAACACCCCGGTGCCTTTTGCTCAACGTTGAGCGGTCAACACCAAAATATTTTGCTGTCGCAGTATAATTGACTTTTTCTACACCTTTCAGCGATTCCAACGCAGCTAAAATTGGGTCAATATCTGCCATTTTGATGAAGTTATGGTCGTGGGAAAAAAAGGGCTTTTGGTTGTTTTGTGTGCGTCGGGTGAGGCCGTGCGTCGGGTGACGATCGGCAACACCAATAACACCAACTTTTCAACAACGCGTAACTCCAATATAGGCTCAATTCAGGCTGCGCTTAATGCTATTAATGCGCTGGAACCTGAAGAAGAGATTAATTACACGGAGATTACGAAAAAAATATGGTGTTAAACGCGTTACGCTTACGAGAAGACACTAAGGCGTTTCAACCTCCCGGAGCACCAAGCTAGAAAATTAATAGGCTCTCCACCTACACTAAGAAGTAGAGCTTATACGCTATATAAAACGCCTTACTGACTAAAGGCTACCATCTATAAGGTATATGATTCGAAATTTTGGCTTAAATATGGCTAAGAGAGAGTTTAGAGTAAATTAGGTTAATAGGTTCCTCTATCGTCACTCTAAAGAACTTACTTTAAAATAGACTCTCGGTATAGATAGTAAACGCTATAAGCCTCGCATCTGGTATCAAACCCTAACCAACTTCCTGCGCGGCGTTGGCTTCGAGCCGATCAATGCCGACCTCGGTATCTTTGTGCGAAGCAATATGTACATTGCGGTATACGTGGACGACCTATTGATCGTCGGCCCGAGCATTGCAGAGATAAAAAGGATAAAGGGGGCCCTTCGAAATCGTTTCCAGATGACGGACCTTGGACCCTGCAGCTACTACCTCGGAATGTCCATCCAGCGAGACCGGCAGAACAGGATACTTTACCTGAGCCAAGAGGCCTACATAAACAAGGTTGTCCATCAATTCGGACTCAGCGAATGCGCCCCCGTCAGCACGCCGATTGAAACATCACCACCGACGGAAAACAGTCCAGAATACCGCTGTCCCCTTAAACAGAAGGTCGAATACCAACGGATCGTAGGATCTCTAATGTACATCATGCTTGGTACGAGGGGGGATATTGCATATGCGGTGTCCATGGCGAGCCGGCACTTAGCAAATCCAGGACCATAACATATGAAGCTCGCACGACGCATCCTGAGCTACCTCAAAAGCACGCGGAGTCTCAGGCTCACGTACAAGGGCCATCTCCAAATGTTGAAGGGATACACGGACGCAGACTGGGCCGGCTGTCGTGACACACGGCGGTCAACCGCTGGATACCTGTTCAACATCGGAAGCGGAGCCATCAGCTGGCAATCCAAGCGCCAGAGCGTCGTCGCCCTGTCGACCTGCGAAGCCGAATTCATGAGACAGACGCAGGCAACTAAAGAGGCAATCTGGCTAAGAAAGCTCCTCAATGAGCTGAACCTAAGCCAAGGAAGGGCCGCGACCATCATCTGTGGCGACAACCAAGGAGCCATCGCCCTATCCTCGAATCCGCAATACCACTCACGAACGAAGCATATGGAGATTCAGCGCAAGTGGCAAGGAGAAGTTCAAAAAGCTGGGACAGTTGAATTGAAGCACATCCCAACTGCGGAACAAATTGCCGATGGGTTCACAAAACCCCTTGCACGAGACAGATTCGAGTGGTTTAGGCGAGGGTTAGGGATTGAGTAAGGTTTATGGACTCATGCATAATAAATAAGCTGTACAGGCACCCTTTCCTTCTTTTCCCGACATAGGGTTTTTTGAAGGTTTTGACGGGGCGTATACACTGTGACGAATGGACGATGGGAATTCTGACGGAGTCATCATCGAGTGGGAGTGTCAAACATCACAGTGACTGAATCAGCAATATGTGACAGGGGCCGTGGGCATATATATATATAAGAGTGAGGCAACCCGCCTGTAGTAAGACAACAATTGAATACAATCACTTGCTTCAACAGGCCCAGATCTGGGTTGGAAGGAAACATAAAAGGAAATTAACTGCTCCTCAGAGTTAAGTGCGATCCTTGCTAATTCAACCAGTTATGCCTTCCGAAGAAGATGAATATGCAGATGAATATTCGAACACCAAAGAGAGCTTGAGGTCTGTTACCTCATCAGACGCTTTTGACGGTCATTCCTAATAAATCTTAGATAAAATTGGCCCCTAATCCAAAATACATGCAGGAGTTGCAACCCTACCTCCGCGAAAGCATGCGCGAAGCACTATTTGGCTGGCTCAGCGTGGTTTTCAATAAGCGAAAATCCAGCCAATAAAATATTAGCATTTGTCAATATTTGCAGTGTCAATATTGGAATATTAGCAATAATTTAGATAAAATTATTATAATAGAATATACTTATTTCAAAAATAAATATTATACAAATTATTGGCATAGATTGGCAGTTTTATAATATATTCTCGCGTGTAGAAGTATTTGCATACTATAAAATGTCTTGGCACGCGCTTCCTTACCAAAATCGATTAATTTAAATATTAACTACCCCTAACTGCACCACAACTATACGCAATTAAAGCTCTATATCTTTAATATAGCCTCTTTACTCTGCTATCTAGGTCATCTATAAGTAGTTATATAATGGCTTTATGGTGGCGCAGTAGAAGGGTAGTTAGATTTTTTGCGACCGTACGCGTCCTACCAAAGCTCTGCAAAAGCTCTACACGAAGCTCTACTCGAAGCTCTACTCGGAGCTCTACTCAAAGCTCTACTCGGAGCTCTACTCGAAGCTCTGCTCGAAGCTCTGCTTGAAGCTCTGCTCGAAGCTCTGCTCGAAAACTCTGCTCGAAGCTCTGCTCGAAGCTCTATTAAAACTCTGCTCGAAGCTCTATCGAAGCTCTGCTCAAAGCTCTGCACGAGGCTCTACTCAAAGCCTTATTAAGCTCCACTTAAAGCTCCACTCGAAGCTCTGCTCGAAGCTCTATTAAGGCTCTACACGGAGCTCTACTCAAGCTCTGCTCAGAAGCTCTGCTCAAAAGCTGTACGCGAGGCTCTGCTCGGAGCTCGCTCGAAGCTCTGCCCGAAGCTCTACTCAAAGCCTTATTAAGCTCCACTTAAAACTCTGCTCGAAGCTCTGCTCAAAGCTCTGCTCAAAGCTCTGCTCAAAGCTCTGCTCAAAGCTCTGCTCAAAGCTCTGCTCAAAGTTCTATTAAGGCTCTGCACGGAGCTCTACTCAAGCTCTGCTCAAAAGCTCTGCTCAAAAGCTGTACGCGAGGCTCTGCTCGAAGCTCACACTCCACTCCATTCCAAGCTCTACTAACACGCAGCACTAATATACTAGAAAGACTCTATAATCGTCTATACGAACGGTTCTATAATTAATCGATTTATTAATTAATTGCCTATATAAACGGCTATACGAACATCTATACGTCTAGATATCTATACGTCTATATGCCTGCACGCCGCACGTGGTTCTGCATAAGGCTCTACGCGAACCTCTGCATAAAGCTCTACTAAAGCTCTACACGAGGCTCTGCCTAAAGCTTACCCCCTACTGCAAAGCCAGACAGAGGGATAGGATTTGCGAAGCAAATCCCTACTAACTAGTATCTATAGGTTAAAAGCCTTCTTTTACTAGCAGCTTAACAACTCTTCTATATTAAGGGAGTCTAATATAGGTATAAAAAGTAATAAGTCTGCTTTAGAGGCCATAATATTTAATAATTTATCTGTACAATGTTAAAGATAATTTTTTTGAAGGGGTGCCAAGAGGATCTGCAAATATTACAAATATCGCCAATACTCGCCAATACTCGCCAATATTGATTAGTGCCAATATTGATCAATCTGATTGGCAATATTGATATTGAAAACCACGCTGGGCTGGCTTGTTGATGTCCATAACGGGAACTTCCGTCAATATGGGACTCCGATGATTTTCCTAACCTATAATATAATAGATCGTTTTCTCTCTCATCGCCGAATTACTGCTGACAAATTGCAACTTGTAGGTATTACAGCCTTGCACATGGCTCATAAATTCGAAAATGGGGTTGAGGAAAAGCTATCAGATCTTGCATATCTATGTGACAACGCGTATTCAACAGATCAGATTGCCCAAGCAGAACGCGATATGCTACGTAAGTTAGACTATCGCCTAGCCTGGCCAGGGCCACTACCATTTCTAGAAAGAATTAGCAATGCAAGCGAAGAATCAAGTTTGACAAAAAAGGTGGCTGATTATATCCTGGAAGCAACTACTGTTAATTATGCGTGCGTATTAAAGTTACTAAGTCTAATAGCGGTAATAGCTTTCTTTCTAGCTCAGTCACTATTGGGCAATAGCAACTGGGTAGGCATATCCATCATTTTTTAAAGCTTAGAGAACTAATATTCGATTAGACATTTGAGCAGGAAAAGCCTCAGGGTATCGACATTCCCAACTATTACCTCATATGAAAGAACTTCTACACTGGATGCAAACTTCAGGATATCTCTACAGAAAAGCGTATCGCAAGTATTCCCGCCCAATATATAGAGGAGTTGCTGTCCTAGTGGCAAAGAAACTCAAAGAAGGTCTTAAGGCAGAACCTAACTCGCCATTCCGGGCTCGTTTCCAGGCTCAACTACAGATTAATTAGATGAATTTTAAGTAGTTAGTAGAATTAATTACATTTGTTGTAACGTCCTGCCCTACTTAGTGAAACCTGCGTGCCGAGATAGCTGAAGGATGCTTCGACTTTAAGCAACTCGGTTTCTGCATAGATGTTAATCTTTGTTACATGCTAATGCCTATTTATAAACATTCTAATTTAGACCCTTTATACCAAGAATTATATTTACATTTGTTACCTATCTGCAAGTTATTAACATGTTATATATTTAAGGGCTTTGACTGTAACTTTGTATTATAAACCCTATCTCGATCTGGAATACTTACGGCATATGTTATATGGAAAACATTGCGTATTATTTTCAAAGCATTAATATATTGGATTCAAGCATACTAGGAAGGAAGTTTCCACCCTAACTGTTCTAAAATATTAACAAATATTACTAAACATAGGCTCTTACCTATACTATATTTATTAATTAATGCCCTAAAGATACTCTAAGGAACTTATACAGTAATTTAGACCGCTATTTATCGGTAACCTAAATCTGGGACCTTGATCACGTGGATGTTTGGTGCGTTTTATATATCTAAAAATAGGCCACTAATAATAATGTAAGCAGTTAGGATAATAAGTATATTATATTATATGTTAGACAAAGCTGTCTACGTTATAAGCTTAAATATATAAAGCAATAGATTGATTGGTTAGTAAATAACTATATAACTATATAAGGTATCCTAGGCTTATAAACGTCCCTCCTTATAGGTTGAAAGACCCACTACTTAGAAAAATATAAGGGGTATTTTAGCTTCCTACTACTAGAACTTAGCCTATATACTATTAATTACTATTTTCCTTTATATATCTCCTGCTATAGCTATCTAAGAGTATCTAGTATCTAGTTAATATATAAATTACTATTACGTTATCGTCTAATCCCCTAATATATAATGGGCCTCTATTTGTTATAAATTAGACTCCTCTCTCTATAAGGCTACTATTAAGCTCTTATCGCTATTAAACTCTATAATAGGGTCCTATTTAAGCGCATAGATCTTATTAAAGTGCAAGGAGATTGCTACTAGTGTGACGGTACTGGAGCGCGTCACCTACTAAATTCTGCTATATTCTGCCATATTCTGCCACGTTACTATTGGCTCGCTTACTACTAGCGTCTTAGCGGCCCTCTTGAGATATTTGTTTACACTACCCCTTTATTCTCCTTCTTCTTCTCCTTAGCTTAGTATTCTTGCATAATAGCAATCTACAAGCTTTGGTTTAGAAGCATTTATATAAGCCCGTCACATTATACTAAGCTCTCCCTATATAGCCTAGGAAGGCCTCTATAATATCCCACACTAAAAAGAAACTTTGTTCGCAATAACGCGTTAACACGTTATACTCAGATACTAAATACCACACTTGGACTAGAAAGGCCCTAAAAATATCCCCCCTTATAGGCTAGACTATACTTAACCTAAACCCTAGCATTGAAAACAAATCCTATAACACTAACGAACCCCTAGGTAGCTAATAATGGCACCTAAAGCAGGCCCTTCTAAGAGAGCTGCCTCTACTTAAAAGGAATATAAGATCCAGTTAGGATTAGAAATTAATAATAACAATAATAAGAGGCGGCCAATTACCTAGCAGCTTAAGCTGCGCAGGAGACTCTAGATAAGATCCTAAAGAGTTTTGCAGCCCTATAAGATGGCTTAATCTCCCCTATTAGGAGCCCTAGTTAACCCATTCGCTCCACCAAATATAATACCCTAGGGAGTACGGATATAATAGTAAAGTAATTAAAATCTATTAAGCTCTCTAACCCTTAACTACTATCTAACGGGATAGACTCTACCTTTAAGAATTGGAGAATCTAAGTATAAGGAAAGCTCTGTATTAACTATAACCATTTCCCCTCTAAGGAAGCTAAAATGCTCTACCTCTTTGGTTAAACCATTAGGGACACCTAGTAACACCTCTAGGCCAAGTTTAAAGATAAGTTACCTATTCGGTTTACGTCTATTAATAAGATAATATAGTATCTAGCTACTATCTATATTAATTTAAATAAAGTATAGGATGCCTAGTATAACTATAATTGCCTAATAATAAAATTAAACTAATCCTTTACTAAATTCTAGACTTAATTCTTACACCTAGCAGGCAAAGGCTAGGTTCCCCTTAAAAACTACTATCTGGACCTATATAATAAGCTAACAGTCCAACTATAAGAGAAGATTATGGTAGCCTTAGATAACCTACTAACCTACTTGTTGGAATCACGGTAGGGGGGGTTTTGGTTTCAATCAATTTCTTCTTCTTCTTCTTCTCTACTTCTACAGGTGGAATTTGATGGATCTCCTGAGCTTGCTTAGCTCACGTGGTCAACCCAATTGGTTATAAGCAACTGTGTCTACTATATTACAGAACCTTATTCAGACACTACTAAAGACTTACAGCCTAATATTTGTTGCTAAATTCAGAACTAAAATAAATTAATGCCTATTCTAATTAACCAAAGCGGCCCTATAGCGACTGGAACCTGTCCGCTATACTAATAGGAGCTAGCGTTAAAAGATAAACCACAACCACCCTTACACCAAAAGTAGTTATAACTACCTATCCGCAAGCCTTACCTAACCTGCTATATACCACACCTTTAACTAACGCTTGTTATAATACCCTAATTAACCCTACTATAGTTATATGCTTTAATTATAGAAAGGATAGTTACTTTACCTTATCCTACCTAGAGCTAAAGGATACGGGTAACATTAAGGAGATAGAGAAAGAAGAGACGTCCAATAAATTAAAAAAAGAAGAACCCTAGGAAAAGACCCCCCCCTAGGGTATCCTATTAATCTTAAAGAGATTAATCTAAATTAGCTAATAGGTGGAAAACACTTTATAGTTTTATATATAGTATCTTAAAATGGATATAGAGTTAATACCACTGCCCTTATTAACACTAGAGTAAATAGCTTTGCCTTTATAAATACTGCTTATATAAATAATATTGCTAGGTTTTTAAATGTAAATGCTACCTAACTAGAGAAGCCCGTTTAAGTAAAAGGCTATAACGGTTAAGCCAGTAAGCTAGTTACCCATATTTTAAAACTGCATATCTCTATTAATGGACGACGCTAATATAGTATCCCCTTTTATATCCTAGATCTAAGTTCCTATAATATAATCCTTAGCCAAAAATGGATATCCTACTTTAATATTTAGCTAAACATTTAATAGAGACAGTTTGTCTAGCCAGAGAATAGACTAAAGTTACCCTCCTTTGTTAGAGAAATCTATACTAACCGCAAGATATTAGCTATAAAGGCTAATCCTATTTACTAGTAAGATATTAGGAACCGCGACCTAGCCTTTACCTAAAAAGATACCCACCGCAAGGCCAGTAGGAACTCCGTACTAATAAGGATACTTCCCTAAAGGACTATAGTTAAGGAGGACTCTACTTACAGAAGTAGAATAGATAGTAATATAAATATCTTCTAAATTACGAAGATCTGGCTAATAGGGAAGAGGACATACTAATAGGACGTAGAGGATAATCTTTGGAAGATGTAACAAGAGCTAAAAGAAGTAAAGGCAACGCCGATATACTAAAGGCCCCTAAGGCTATGGATACCCTTACTATTACACGGCCCTCCTATAGTAGATATTATAGTAATTAGCGCTATAGGTTTCTACTTTAATATATATTAGAAGGACAATAAGGTCTTTATAACTAGCTTATATAAAATTAACTAGATTATTAGTAAGAAGGAAGAAGGGCTAGTAGAGGAAACTAATAAGGAGCTAGTTAAGCGCCTCCTCCCTATATACCTCTTAGACTATAGAGACGCGTTTATAAAAGCAGCCTTAGATATACTGCCCCCTTATTAAACCTATAATTATAAGATTTAACTAGAGGCTAATAACTCTTTAGGCTATAGCCCCCTTTACTAGCAAACTATAGAGGAACTAAAAGCAACTAAGTAGTATTTAATTGATAACCTTTATAAGGGGTTTATTAAACTAAGTTAAGCCCCTTTTACTTTCCCTATTTTATTTATAAAGAAACCTAATAAAGGCCTTTATTTCTGCATCGACTATTAAAAACTAAATGCCATTACTTAAAAAGATTGTTACCATCTCCCTCTAATTAACGAGACTTTTATATATCTAAGCTGAGCCAAAATCTTTATAAAGCTTAATGTCCACTAAGCTTTTTACTAAATTAGGATGGACCCTGTATTAGAGGATCTAATAATATTTTATACCCGCTATGGTTCTTATAAGTATAAAGTCCTTCCTTTTAGACTAATAAATGGGCCAGCTACATACCAACGGTATATAAATAATGTTCTTTTTAACTACTTTAATAAATTCTGCACAGCATACCTAGACGACATTTTTATATACTTAGACAATAAACTTAAGCACTAAGTTTATGTTAAAAAGGTCCTAGAGAGGCTGCGGAACGTAGGCCTATAAGTTAATATTAAGAAATGCGGATTCGGAGTAAAACGGATAAAGTACCTTAGGTTTACCGTTAGCATAGAAGGAATTAAAGTTAACCCTAAGAAAGTTAAGGTAATACGTAACTAGGAACCCCCTTATACTGTAAAAGGTATCTAGTCCTTTCTAGGCTTCTATAACTTCTACTATTAGTTTATTTATAACTATGGGGTTATAGCTAAGCCTCTTATATAACTAACTAAGAATAACACGCCTTTTATTTTTAATAATAATTATATAAAAGCTTTTAAGGAGTTAAAGGACCGACTTGCCTCCTCTTTAATTCTCTATTACTATAACCTAGACCTTAAATTAATGCTAGAAACGGACGCCTCTAATAGGGTAGTAGTGGGGGTTATTTTATAGCTATACCCAGACGGCAAATGGTACCCTATCGCGTTCTTCTTAAAAATAATAGCCCTAGCTAAGTGTAACTATAAAGTGCATAATAAGGAAATATTGGCTATTGTATAATTATTATCCTAGTAGCGCGCAGAGCTTAGAAGCACAGACTCTTAGATTAAGGTCTATACCGATTATAAAGCCCTTAAGTACTTTATAACAATAAAATAACTTACTGGTTAAGAGTATAAGTGGTAATAATATATAGCGAAGTAGATATTATTAAGCTATGTATATAAACTGTATAATAAGGTCAAGACGTTGCGTAAGGAGAGAAGGTAAGGAAACAGGAAGAAAGGGTATATATGGTTAGTTTAGTTGCTTAGTTAATATATACACAAAGCAGAATAGGATTTAAGGAGTAGTCCTAGCAGAACTTAGTAAAATTTGGTAGACTTTGGTAGAATATAGTAGAATACAGCAGATTGCCGTTAGATTGCTATAGATTGCCAGTAAATTGCCATTAGGTTGCTGTCTCGCGGTTAGTCTCTTCTTACTACGTTGGTGGAAATAGGTAAATATGTATAAAGTGTTACGGAGGTATCCTATAATAGTACCCCCTCTTTAAACTCAAGCTTCTGCGAGATAGGGGTATAGTAATTTTAAGTAAAGTTTGTAAAAGTCTTCTATAGCTTATATAAGTCCTATAGAGTTAACGGGTTTCTATATAGGTTTATAAAAGCCTTTCTATTTTATATGGTACATATATTGGCGTTTTTATTTATTATACTTAATGTTATTAATTTTTTTAATAAGGTACTTATCCTTACTATCTATTTTAACTAGTGGGGGAGGGTCTTAGATCTATCTAGGCAGGGCGTCTAATATAGAGGCAATAGGGTAAAGGACTGACGTATAGAATATAGGGTGGATTTTAACCGTATTAGGGAGCTTTAGTTAGTAGGTATAAGGAGAGGTAACTCTCTTAACCTTATAAGGGCCGGCGTTCTTCTAATTAAGTTTCTTAATAGGTCGTTTTATATTTAAATTTCTTATATCTAGCCAGATAAAGTTACTAATTTAATAGGCCAGTGCTGGGGTTTGGTTTTTATTTACTACAGCTTTATAGACAGATTAGGCCTATATTATTTTGTTAGTAAGGAACTCTTATAATTTTTCTATCTTCTTTATAAATTAATTTACTTCTGTAACCTATAAGGCATAATAAGCGGGGCGAGGGATATTACTAAAGAATTTAAAACCTATTTGCGGGTACTAGCCATAGTTAGCTAGGAATAGGGAGACCTGTATAGTTTCCAAGACGGAGTTATTTGTGGTAAACTTAGTAAATGCAAGCCAGTCTATCCAGTTGTCCTATAAATATAACGTATATATCCAAATATACTGTTCTATTATAGCATTTACACGTTCCATTTAACCATCTGTTTTTAGGTAGTATACTATAAACAATAATACTTTAATGCGGAGTTAGATAGTTAGTTCTTTCTAAAATATAGAGATAAACTGTCTACTTTTATTAAAGATAATCGTTTTAGGAAGTCTATAGAGTTTCTATATATAATTTAGGAATAATTAGGCAATGACAGGTACTAATATATTAGGGTAGGCAATTAAGTGTTTTATCTTAAATAGTTGGTCTATAACTACTATAATATTTATACACCCTTTACTTGCAGGGAGCTTAACAATAAAATTAATTAAGATATCCTTCCATCTTTAGTCTGGAATAGGTAGTAGCTTTAGAAAGCCATTATATGTCTTATATAAGGCTTTGGCTTATTAGTACGTATAATAGCTAAAGATATATCTTCTTATTATATTATACATATTTAGCCAATAGTATTCTTATTAGAGAAGTTTTAGGGTTTTTTTTAGCCTAGGTGGCCGGCTACGGGTAGATTGTATATATATTTAAGGAGCTTAAGCTTAAGTTTATTGTGGTTAGGTATAAGTAGACGGTTCTAGTAGTATAAGCGGTCTCTATAAGCTTTGCATTTACTTAAAAAAAATCCTTTTAGAGCGTCTAACGCCGTCTTAAATTAGCTTAAGCGTTTTTTAGATAAACTTATTATTTAGGTACTTATTAACTATTATTTATTTAATTAATTAATTAGTTATTTTAAGAATTTATATTATAACGTCTTTAATAGGAGGGTTAAATAGCTTGGGGTAAAGTAGGGTTTAATTATAATAGGTATATGCTTCTTCCTATACTAGCATATCTTATAAACATTAGGTTAGGGTATTAGACTTCTGGTCTTAAGCGCCTAGGCAGTATATAATAGAGAATTAGAAATAGGATAGATATTCTAACCAGTGGGCTTAATAGTGGCTTAGCTGTTTTATAGTTATAAAGTATTATAGGTTCTTATAGTCGCTAAAAACCTTAATTAAAAATTTAGAGCCTTCTAGTTTAGGTTGCTATTATTTAAAACATCTAATAATAGCCAATAATTTCTTATTATAGATCTTGTAGTTATATTTAGCTAGACTTAATTATTTTAAGAAGTATACTATAGGGCGTAGTACCCCTTTCTTATTATATTAAAATAAAATGCCTCCAATAACATAGTTAGATAAGTTAGCTTCTATAACACTCTTTTAGTTTAGGTTAAAGTATTAGAGTATAAGTGCAGTAGTAAATATAACTTTTAGATAGGTAAAGGCCTTCTTATATTTCTTATTAAAGATAAAGGTTTTATTTTTTTAGGTTAGAGCTATAAGGGGTAAGACTAGGGCGGAGAAGTTATTAATAAACCGTTAGTAGAAGTTAGTAAATCCTATAAAGGCTCTTACGTCCTTAATATTTTTAGGTTCTTACCAGTTTATAATTACTTTAATCTTCTTTAGGTCAATTTATATGCTATTTATAAAAATAATAAGTCTAAGGTATAGGACTTCTGTTTTATAAAATTCGCACTTATTTATATTTAATTATAAGCTAGCTCTACGCAGGGCTTTTAGGACAAGATTAATATATTTCTTATATTTAGTTAGGTTATTGCTATATACTAGGATGTTATTAATATAAGTAGTACAGAAAACGTCTAGATAAGGTTATAGGGTATTATTTATAAAGTATTGGAACAAACTTAGGGCATTTATAAGGCTAAACGGGGTTACTAAGTATTTAAATAGTTTGTATCTAGTATGGAATGCGGTAAGCTATTTATCTTCTTTTATAATATAGAGGCGGTTAAATACGTAGATAAGGTTAAGTTTTGTATAGTAGCGAGCCTTATTTAATTAGTTTAGTGTTTTTTTAAATTAATGGGAGCGGGTACTAATTCTTAATAGTAATAGCATTAAGAGCTTGGTAGTCTATATAGAAGTATAAACCACCACTAGGTTTCTTAATAAAGATTATAGGTATAGCTATAAGCGAAGAGCTTGCTTTAATAAATCCTTTACTTAGGTGCTTGTTTAAGTACTTTTATAGTACTTTAAGTTTATTCCGGGACATTCTATATAGGGGTCTAAATCCTAGCTATTTTCCTTCTTTAAGTACAATCTTATAGTTATATAGTCAGTATTCTACTAACTTATTGGCTTCCTTTCGTAAAAATACCTTTAGGTACTTATAGTGGCATACTAGTACTTTTATAGTAGGATTAGTATGCTTCTTTAGTACTAAGGCCTTTTTAATATCGGCTATTGTAATAGCAAAAATTATATATTCTGGTTTCCTAGTGAGTTATGCTAATAGGGTAGCTCTAATTATATAGATATCTAAGGTGTTAAGCGAGCTTAGATTATCCTTAGTTTCTTATACAGTTTCTTATTTAGGTTTAGGTTCAGTATTAAGTATAGAGTTAGTATTAGATTTAGGTTTAGATTCTTTAAGTATCCTTTTTATTATAGAATACCAGTTCTTCTAGTACCTTTATATATTAAGCTTAGACTTCTACTTAGTTTAGGGCGGTATAGTAGTTAGGATTAATTTATGTAGTTTAGTATAATTTTTAGGTTCTTAGTAGACGTTAGTAGAAATATTATGTTAGTAGAATTTGGTAGAATTCTTAGGTTAGTGGAATTGGGTAGACTTTTTAGGTATAGGGTGGATGTCGGTAGAAATTTTAAACTAGTAGATTCTAGTAGATTCTTTAGATTTTGGTTTAGGGTCTAAGTAGTAAGTTATAAGGTACTTCTGCTTATAACGGGAGGCGGTAAATAAAAGCTTAAGGTTGTCCTAATTAATAGTTACCTTATATAGCTTTATCTAGGATTATCTAAGAATTACTAGGTAACCTAGGGTAGTTACAAAAAGCCTAATTAATTCTTTATAATTTAAGTATTAGAGTCTTAGGGCCGCTATATAAGTAATATAGCCTAAGATAGTGTGTTTACTATTAAATTTAAATACGTTAATATGCCGGTTAAGGGGTATTAGGGTAAACTTATTGTCTTATATAAAGATCTTATTAATAAATCCTATACCGCTAGCTCCTATATTAATTAGGACTTAAGTATTAGCCTATTAACCTTTTTACCAAAGACAGTAGTTAATGATTATACTACAATCCTAAGAGTTAGAGTTTGCTATATCTAATATATTTAATAAGATCCTATAATATAGCTATCCTAAAGAGCGACTTAACTTTAAAATATACCTTTTAGTAGTAAGCGGAAAGGGGTTCCTCTAGAATATTAGTTATAACTTTATTCTTATAAGTGGTGCTTACTAAATATAGGGCTTGAACTAGGTAAAGATTAGGGATAGTAACTGGAGGATTAGTGCGGTAAATAGCTGTTAGCGTTAACTATTTATACATCTTTTTAGAAGGGGGCGGAGCAGTAGTTAGAGAGGTAGAAGCTACTTCTATATTTAAAGCAGAGGCCTAGCTTAGTGCGTTGTTCCCATTTAGAGGACCCTAATAGGGCGTATCCTAGGGTCCTAGTGTTAATATCTATAGCGTTAAGGTGCTTAGGCTAGGATAATAACTTAGTAGATATTTATAGGGTTATTATATTATATTAAGAAGCGGACTTTGGTGTTAGGCGTAGTATATTATTATACCGTTTATTAATAATGTTTATATAAGCGTTAAGGGCTCCTAGTAGGTCTATACTAATTAGGGAGGTTTTTAGTTTAGGGCTTAAAGATTTAATAAGGCTGTTAATTAGTGCGGAGTTATTCTAGCCTATTTCCTTTACATAATAATTAAATTTGGAAAAGTATACTAGGAAGCTTTTTTTTTCTTAAGTTATATAGTTTATCTTCCTTTAAGCGGTAGCTTGGCGGTTTAGGTTACTATATATAGCTTTAAGAAGTACAACTAGGCTTTATACTAAGTTTGGCTAAAGAGGTTTAATAAGGTTAGCTATATCTCCTCCTAGTTAACTTAGGGCGTAGTAAAGTTAGTTAGCTTTAGTTAGGTAATAATTAGCATTACTAGTTAGCTTATTCTTAAGCCGGCTTAAGAATAACTAAAGCTCTTATTATTTGCTAGTAAATACTAAAGGGTCTAGTAGTTTTTTAGATTGTTATAATATAGTGGTTAGTTTTACTAGTAGGACAACTATTGCTAGTTTAGGGCTTACGTTCCGTATATTAGCTTCTAGTAATAGTAATTAGTCTTAAGGGCTTAGCGTAGGCGTCTTAAGGGTGCGGATTTCTTTTTAAAGGGCCTTAATTATTTTCTAGTACCATACTTCTTATTTAGCTTGCTATTAAGCTATAGCAGCTTAGTTTTATATAAGGGCGTCTATAAAGGACTTTTATATATCTGCTAGTTATTTCTAAAGTATAGATATAATATTAGTGGCCGTTATAGGGGCTTTAAGGTTGTTCTGTATTTTAAATAGGGCGGGGCAGAGTATAGGTTTTTAAGGTTTTAATATAATATAGCGTCACAAAGTAAGTATAAGTGGTAATAATATATCGCGAAGTAGATATTATTAAGCTATATATATAAACTGTATAATAAGGTTAAGACGTTATATAAGGAGAGAAAGTAAGAAAATAGGAAGAAAGGGTATATATTATTAGTTTGGTTACTTAGTTAATATATATATAGAGTAGAATAGGATTTAAGGAGCGGTTCTGGCAGAACTTGGCAGAATTTGGTAGACTTTGGCAGAATATAGCAGAATGCGGCAGATTGCCGTTAGATTGCTATAGATTGCCAGCAAATTGCCATCGGGTTGCCGTCTTGCGGTCAGTCTCTTCTTACTGCGTCGGTAGAAATAGGTAAATGTGTGTAAGGTGTTACGGAGGTGTCCCGTAACAACTTTAAATAACATAAAAGAGGAGTATTGACTTAAGTTATTAGATATGCTTCCTAAGACCCTTATTTCTTAGATTGTTAACATTTTAGCGAATGCCTATATAGATAAAAGCTGGTATAATCTAAAATCCCTTTTCTCTTCTATTGCTTTAAACAAAGTCTTATAAACTTTACTATATAATAAGCGTATATATAGTGTTTGTAAGAGGGAATTTAGGGAGTTTTATAATATAATTCTAAAGGGCTATAGTAAGTATTGGTTTTATAGAGGCTGTCTTACCCAACAGCTTAATAATAGGGAGTTGCTATATTTTGCGATTTGCCTATATTTTTAAAGAGATAGCTAGCTACGTTAATTTTAATATTGGTTGCTTAAAATAACTTAAGTAATTTAATAAAAGTTTTTTATATTTCTTTAATCTATACATTCCTCTAATATATAAGTCACTCTAACTTAATATACATTTAGTGTTACGGCGCTAGTAGAAAACGGTAGATTGTGGTAGATAATTGTAGACAGTTATAGACAGTTTTAGATAGTTGCAGTTACGTGACTTAAGGGCTACATAAAACCTTAAGCGGCACTACTGTTCTTCTCCTTTCCTTTCTCTAGCTTTGGATCTTTGTTTATAGACTACTAATTATATAGACTTACGCGTCCCTCTTACCTTGCTTATGCTTTAATTAACTAAGTCGCTAATATTATTTAAAGCTCGTCTACTCTTTCTTCCTAAGAAGGAACTTAAATATATCTATAGATTATAAATAGGACAGGAATATAGAACAGGACCCTAAGGATATTACTAGAACTAGAACATAAAACCTAAGAATGGGATATACACGGACTAGCACCCCCCCTAGAAAACAAACAAATACTAGAAATTACCTAATACCACTATGCTTCTAAACATAGCTGCTGGCAAAGCCGCTATAGGACCTGTAAATACCTCTAATAGTAAAACAGTTACTGTCTTGACCCCCTAGGAAGAACTTACAGCAGCTAATACCAAAATTAAACGGCTTTAAGAGCTGCTTAAAACCAGAGACACCCCTACACCTAGTAAGGAATTATTAGACACTTAGAGACTTGCTATAGTCCTTAAGGCCCTAGCCTAATATATAGCATTAGTATTATTATGGTCCGCGAAGGTCGCGGACCCCCTATTGCTTATAGACGGAACTAACCCTATATTTAATAATTGGAAGCTTTAACTGCAAGATAAGCTTAAAGTTAATATAGACCACTTCCCTACTGCTTAAGCTAAAATGGCCTATGTCTTTGGCTATACTGGTAGGGATGTATAGATATACCTACGTCCGCGATACGCCTAGGACTTAGTAGACCCCTTTATCTCTAAAGAGGAGATAATTAATTACCTATCTTCTATTTATAAGGACCCCTTTAAGATATAGAATGCCCGTCTTAATTATAAAAGCCTAATAATGAAAATAATAGAAACCTTTTTAGTTTTCTAAACCCACTTTTTATACCTAGCTAAATAGGCCCGAATCCCCTAGGAAGATCTAATGCCAGACCTCTTTAATAAGCTTACCCTAGACCTATAGCGCGCTATACTGCTGGTTTATACTACTATATAGACGCTAAAGGAACTTATGGACTAGTGTTTAGCTATAGACTAGGGCCTCTATTAAATTAAGGTATATGCCGAGCGGTATAAGGCTAGAAGCTCCGCTAACTAAAATATAAGTACTATAAAAACAGGCCGCAGTGCCCTAGTAAGATCTGCAACCCCTATAGCACCGACTGTACCGCCTACTATTACTCTAGTAGCTAGCCATGTAGCTAGTCCTACTATAACTCTGGCGAATACTTAGCCTTTATATAGCGACCCCTATAGATAGGCCCTTAGCAACTAAGGAGCTTGCTTTATATACGGTTAAAGGGGTTACTATACAGCTAAATACCTAACAAATACGAAAAAGGATAAGGTCCTATAAACTTAGGAGGATAGCGTAGAGGTAGAGTTGGAAAAAGAGGAACCCTAAAGAAAGACCCCTCTCTAGGATTAAAAGGGATCGATATATTACATATTAATTTAGGTTGGCTAGTTAGTAGAAGAAGCTGCACTATCCCTTATACTTTATTCCGCGATGGATATTAAGTTTTAACCTTTGCTTTAGCTAACTCTGGAGCAAATACCTTTGCCTTATTAGATACCTAATATGCTATAAAGCTAGCTAACCTTTTAAATATACCCCTTAAAGAACTGCCTAAACCAATCCCTATTTATGGGTATAACGGATAGATAGGGCCACCTATTATAACTATCTTACGGATATACCTCCGTGTTAACGGACAAAAATTATATAATGTCCCCTTTTTTATTACGGACTTAGGAAGCCATAATATAATCTTAGGGAGAAAATAGCTAGCCTATTTAGGCTTACAGCTTAAAGTACGGAGTAGATGGCTTATCTGGCCTAAAACCCTACCCCCAACACTATCTTTTATAAAGGAAATTAGCATTATAATGGAAAACCTTATACGGCCATAGATAGACACCGTTTATTAGGCCGATGCTATATATAGGGACCAGGTATTTAAGAAAGATATATAGCTTAATCTATAACGGATCTGTATACTACAACGTTCCTAGACTATAGACGTTATACCGCCAATACTAGGGACCTAGGATGCTAGTAATAAGCTAGATAGACTAGGTCCTATATAGCTATAAAGAATAGCAAGGAATATTGGACGCTGTACTAAATAAATAGACTAGAAAGATAATTTATAGAAGATGGAATAGGAGCTAAGGAGGGCCGTAAGCCCTTAACCGTAAAATACGGTTTATAAAACGTCTATAAAGAAACCTATAAACCTCCTACTGGTTAATATCTGCTGCATTAGCGCCATAGGGTTTTACTAAAACTTAAAACAGCCTAACACCGTTGCCTTTATAACTAGCTTATATAAAATTAACTAAATAATTAAAGATAAGGAAGCCCTAGCCTGTAACTAGCTTAGTAGGGAAAGTAAGCCTATAGATAAGGAGCTGGTAGAATAGAAACTACTCTGCCAATACTGGGAATTTAAGGACGTATTCTCTAAGGCAGTATCTAACCTACTTTCGCCTTACCGACCATATAACCACAAGATTAAGATTAAGCTAGATAAAGAAAACACCCTTAGCTATAGCCCCCTCCGCTAGCAATCTACTAACAAGCTATAGGCTACTAAGTAGTACCTTATTAACAACCTTAATAAGGGCTTTATTAAGCCTAGCTAAGTCCCCTTTACCTTACCCATTCTTTTTATAAAAAAGCTAAATAGCGGACTCCGTTTCTGCATTAACTACTATAAATTAAACTATATAACCCGCAAAGGCCAATATCCGCTGCCCTTACTTAAAGAAACACTAGCCCATATAAGTAAGGCTAAGATTTTTATAAAGCTTAATATCCACTAGGCCTTTTACTAAATTAGAATAGACACCAGATCTAAAGATCTTACTATATTTTAGACCTGCTACAGATTATATAAATATAAAGTACTACCTTTTAGACTAACTAACGGACCGGCTATATACTAATGGTATATAAATAACGTACTCTTTAACTACCTTAATAACTTCTACACAGCCTACCTAGATAATATTATAATTTAACTCTAAGAATGAACTAGAATATAAGGAGTATATCCGTAAAGTTCTATAATGGCTCCGCGAAGCTGGTCTCTAGGCCAATATTAGGAAGTTAGAATTTAGTATTAAGCGCACTAAGTACCTAGGGTTTATTATTAGTATAGATAGAATTAAGGCAGACCTGGAAAAAATGGCTGTAATTAATTAATGGGAAACCCTAAGGACTATAAAGGGGGTATAGTTATTTCTAGGTTTCTATAACTTCTACTAACGCTTTATTAAAGACTATGGTAGGATTACTCGGCCCCTTAACCGCCTTACTAGAAAGAACCAACCTTTCTATTTTAATGATGTATGTAAAAAGGCTTTTAATAAACTTAAAAAGCAGCTAGTCTCTGCTTTGCTACCGGCTTATTTCTACCTAGAACGGCCCTTAATATTAAAAACGGATGCTTTAGATGGTGTAATAGCTGCCGTTTATTCCTAGAAACAGCTAGATAGAGAATGGCACCCTATTATATACTATTTAAAGACTATAATAGATGTGGAGCTAAATTACTATATCCATGACAAGGAGATGCTGGCTATTATTTCTAGCCTTTAGCACTGGCGTGTATAGCTAGAGGGGACCCCTAAACCTATTTAGGTAGTCTTAGATTATAAGGCCTTAGAATACTTTATAACAACTAAAGCCCTTACGGCCCGGTAGGCACGCTAGGTAAATATCCTATCCTAGTTTAACTTTCTAATTATATATAAGCCAGGCGCAACTAACCGTATAGATGCCCTTATAAGGTATGAGCAAGACCTAGATAACTAGATAGCCGTAAAGATTATATTATAGACCTAGACGCTGCTATAGCTAAAGCACCTTAACCCTAAAATATAGGCAAGACTAAATACGGACTCTATAAAGGTTAAGATGTGCCCTATTAACACTACAGAACTTAACCTTATTAATGAGCTACTATAAGCAAACTATATAGCCCCTTCTCTATAGGAGTACCGTAAAAAGGTAAAGGACGTTACTAGCCTATGGTCCCTTGAAAATGGATTATTTAAATATTAGGAATGGTTAGTGGTAGCAGAGGAATAGAACTTATGGACTTAGCTTATTGCCAAAGTATATACCTAGGTCTCCACAGCCTACCCTAGAAAAATAAGACCTGTAGGATTATTGGTGACCGCTACTACTAGCCTAGAATGGTTATAGATATTAACCGTTATATACGGAACTGCGATAGCTGCTGTAGATTTACAATCCCACAAGACAAAACCCTAGGACTATTAAAACTACTCCTAATACTAAAGCGCCCTTAGCAGTATATCTTTATAGATTTCCACGAGCTATCTATAGACTGTAGTAGATACAATATGGCTATAGTTATAGTTGACCGTTTTGGCAAGCGCCTGTTCTTAATCCCTTATTATAAGAATATTAATGCTAAAGAGGCGGCCTAACTGTATATTTACTACGTCTACCAAATTTGCGGACTACTAGATACTATTATATCCGATTAAGGACTGTAATTTATATTAGCTTTCTGGAATAAGTTTACCTAGATCTTAGGTATTAAGCTAAAGCTTTCTATAGTATACTACTCTTAGATAGATAGTTAGACGGAGATTATAAATTAATACTTGGACTAAAGACTTCGGCCCTTTATTAACTGCTTCTAAGATAACTAGGCTAAACTGCTACCCCTAATAGACTATACTTAGGCAACCTTACCCTATAACCCTACGAGGTTTGCACCTATTTAGCTAAAAATAGACTACTTACCCCATATAAGCTTTAACTAGGAAAGACTAGAAGGACCCTAGACTATACGCGAAAAACTATCTTATAAGGAAGCCTAGTAGTACGCTAAGCGTTTAGAAGAAGCCTGGATGGTAGCCCATATAAATCTAGAAAAGGCCTAGAAATTAATATAATAGTAGGCAAATAAGTATAGATAAGAGCCTAACTTTACCATAGGTAATAAGGTCTAGGTTATAATAAAGAACTAGAAGATAGAACGGCCTAGCCATAAGCTAGACTATTAGATAGTAGGACTATATAAGGTCCTTAAGAAAATAGGCAACTTATATAAAGTAAAGCTCCTAAATTCAACTAAGGTCTACCCTAAATTCTTACCGGATAAGCTATAAAAAGCTATAAATAACCTATTGCCTAGACAAAAGAATGAACTACCCCTACCGATTTAAGTTAATAGTAACGACAAATGGGAAATTAAAGAAATACTAGCCTGTAAACTTATAAGGGAAACGCTAAAGTATTATGTTAGTTGGAAAGGATATAACTCAGATCCTACTTAGTACCCTATATAGAACTTTATAGGTAGTCCCTATAAGCTTAAAGAGTTTTATAACTAATACCCTAATAAGCCCAGACCCTTAAAGTACCTTAACAAGTAAATAGAGTGCTAGTATAGCGAAGATAATAAGCTGCCTATTAAGTATAAAGATAAGAAGTCGCCTCCCTTTCGACCTCCGTCCGTCGCCTCCCTTTGCTCCTCCGCCGTCATCGCAGGGGCGCCGCTGGTTATATACCCCCTGAGGACGCGTCATCACGACGCTAGCCACCACCACCAGTCTGCCACAGAGCGGACGACCTCCTCTACCACAACCAACGATTCCACTACAACCTGTCTGCTGCAGAGCAGACGACCTCCTCCACAACCCGTCTGCTGCAGAGCAGACGACCTCTCCTCCACAACCCGTCTGCTGCAGAGCAGACGACCTCTCC
>Ga0307507_10001645_pt1 | contig 49508 bp, 4 predicted proteins | sample 7_EM_MG_FD_207223 | JGI IMG/M metagenome (GOLD analysis project Ga0307507, IMG submission 207223) | Populus trichocarpa ectomycorrhiza microbial communities from riparian zone in the Pacific Northwest, United States - 7_EM | ecosystem: Host-associated > Plants > Roots > Unclassified | place...
AAGTTTCCTATATTCCTTTCTCTTCTTCACGCAACGTCTTGTTCTCTTCAAGAGCTATATACCCTTAGATTTAGATAGAATTTATATCATTCCTTCGAATCTTCCCTGAAGCCTCTTCGCGCCCTTATACTACCACTATTAAATCTGTATAGGCGATACGAAGGGACTTTATAGTATTAATGCTTAGCCTAGATATTAGTGGTGCCTATAATAACATACCCTATAAGTGCCTCCTATATATCCTTAGGGCAAAGGGCTTCCTAGAATAGATTATATAATTTATTTAAGGGTTTATAGGCTAGAAAGAAACATTACTGGTTTTTAACGGATACCAGAGCCCCCCTATTATAGTTATAATAGGAATACTATAAGAATTACCCCTCTTATCTATACTCTTCCTTTTCTTTATAAGCAACCTACTTAATTCCTTTAAGGAAGGGGCGATATAGGGGATAGGCTTTATTAATAACATAAACCTAATTATATACGGGCCTATAGCTATAGAGAACTATAGAACACTAGAGAAAGCCTATAACACCTATATAGAATAGGTAAGATAACATAGAGTCTAATTCTTACTAGAGAAATACTAGCTAATCTACTTTATAAGAAAACGCAACCAATCTGCAGATCTTTAGTATATAATCTATATTTAAGGCTTTAGGGGCCAACCAGTTTAAGGCTTAAGGGTATTAGGTATATGGATAGACAGTAAGCTCTAGTAGAGCGTATATACGCTATAAGCGGCCTATAAGGGCCAAGTATAGTATATTATAATATCTAGGATTATTAATTCTATATGGGGTCTATGCTTTTAGAGGTTACGCCTACTATATATAGCAGTTGTCTGGCTAACCATAATATATAGATCCAGTGTTTGGGCCATAGGAGAATCTAAAAAAGGCCCCCCTAAATTACTTCTTAAACCACTCTAAAAGGTCTAAACAGCCTACCCCTAGAGTATAATAGGTGGGTATAAGCGAATAGCTATAGCACTACTTAAAAAGGAAGCTAATATCCCCCCCCTATAATTATATATTAAAGCCGCTGCAATGCAAAGAGTGTAAAGGGAGCGCAACTCTAAGGTTATAAAGTATATTAAGATATACCTAAATAAACTATAGAGGGACCCTAGGGTACTCTATAGGAGAATAAACCAACAATCCCAAAGTAGGGAAGATATGCTAGAGAAACAGGTAGAAAAAGCAGAATAAAAATAGTGCTATATTAGGGCCCAGGCCTATATAAAGGAGAAAGGGAAACGCGTAAGAGACCAATAAAGATAATAGTAAGAGAGAGAAAGGAGCTAAAGTAGAGCATAAAAGAGTACTAGGAAATCACCTACCATAATATAATACTGGTTGGACCAATACTAGAGAGGTATATGGGAGTTAAAGGTATAGAGACTATCTTAAGTAAGAGGAACCTAAGCCGTAGTATAGTTAATACTATAGGGGGTAAATACTTAAGGGCTCTAAAAAGGCCTAATAAAGGCAGAAAATATAATGGCAATACTCTTAAGAACAGGAATAATAGGACTAAAAGATTAGCTCTACTAGGTGGATATCCTAGTAGGTAGCCTAAGGTATAAGTATAGCTAGCTAAGACAGACACTAAAACATATAATACTATTATGCCCCTTATACACTAATTAAGAAGTAATACTCTTAGTAGCTAGCATAGAGAACTATAATACACTGCTCTTAATATAAAAAGGTCTTAAGGTAGTTACCCAGTGGCTTATTAGCTAAAATATACTAGACCAGTTCTAGGTCGTAAAGGAAATAGTAATAGAAGGCAAAGGGGCAAGTATTAGGCGCCCCCTAGTGACTCTATAGTAGTAGAGTTAATTTTGTAATACTAGTACGTCTATAGGCTTATTACGGCAGCAGTAGTTCCTAAGGAGATTAAAAAGTAAGGTAGTAGAGCACTATAGGTAACTTATAGGCGCTAAGTAGGCGAGTCCTAAAAGGCGGGGAGATGGATTACGGGGTTTTCTTAAATAGAGTTTTCTCCTTATATATAAATAAGGAGTAGTCTGTGTAGGCCTAATAGGGATCCAAATCGGACGTTAAGTGTCACGGAACCACACCGCAGGGGCCTCCATAGGAGAGCCCCGTGCTCTCGCGTACACCTCGCGTACAGCTTACGTCAGCTACGCGTAGGTATATCACCTCCTTACGCCCTCGACCCTTACGATCGATCGCGCAACGTCTTGTAGACTCCTTAAATACATACGTTCAGCTACCACTGTTCCGCGCCCCGTGACATTACGTTACGCCTTTTTTTTTTTTACCACCGACACCTAGCCTACGACCAATTCTACATCTACGATACTACAGGCGCTGCCAGAAGCAGCGTGTCTACGAGCAACCTTCGCACTATAATAGTAAGACGATATTCCTTACTAGCCACTATATTAAGCCTAAAGAGCAACCTAATACCCTAACCTAACCTACAACGCCAATTAATCCCAGGAGAATTTAATTCATTAACCCTAGCCTTAACCCCTAAGGGCAAGCCTAGCGGCTTAAAAGAGTTACAACTATAAACATCCCTAAGTACCTAGCACCACCTTAAAGACGATAAGAGTTAACCAGCCCAGCAGGATAGGTACACCCCTATTGGTATAGGTGGTTACAGCAACAACCTTAATAAGATAGACACCAGCGATATCTCATCCTTTATTAATTATATAGCCACGAAAAAGCAACTAGAAGGGCAGCTACCCATTAAGATTAAAATATAAGACGCTAAAATGTTTGTATAAATAGTAGCACGAGAACCTAATAAATACTATCGCCTTCTATAGAACTACTACCTAAAGCTTATATAAGCCGAATTGCGTGCTGCCTAAGACCATAATATTATCCAAGACTTATAAGCTAGTAAGGCACTTGCTAATAATACACACTAAGAGACTGAAGATGACCTCTATATATCTAAGCACAACGTCCAACGACTAAAGAAAGCTGAGATTGTACTTATTACTTAGGTTACTAAAAAGGAGGGCATAATTAAATACCTACAGTCTTAGCTTAACAAGCACATCTGTAACAACACCAAGCACCTCCCTACTACGTACTATACCACCTAAGTCTCTACGCCTCTGGCAACCTTACCCACTTAACGCTTGGCCGAAAGTTAGCATTAAGCAGCTTTACCTAACAGGGACAACTCCTATAACAGCAACTAAACTTAAGCCATAATTGTGGGGTCTAATATACAATACCCCAATCCCCTAGTCTTCTAGGGAGACCGTAAGGAATACAGCTACTAGAAGATGCAAATCCGCAAGAAACTAACCTAGAGCGCCTACCTTTTTCCTAGGGAAGATGCTAAGATTAGTTATATTATTAGGCGTATAAAGGGTACCCTATTTAACAGACTCTTCGCCTAATGGGAGACTAATAGCCCCTAAAAGTGGTAGTCCTACTAGGAGGTCCTTAACGATCTTAACCTAATATATCACAACTACAACCTAGTGGCTACCAGTCAAGCTAAACTACGCGCCCTAAAGATAAGTCCCACTAAGTTATTTAATAAGTTCTATATTAAGTTCTAGGAATACACTAGAGTCCTCTCCTAAAATAACGCTAAAGACCAAGAAGATCTCCTTAAAAAGGTTACCTATTACCTTAGTCATGCTGCCGCTAGTCACAATTACAATAACGTGTATAGTATGGTGGCAGCCCTATGGAAGATTAAACAACGGCTAAATTAAATCTCTACTGCTAACCCTTACCTAAAGGCTCCTATACAGAAGCCCTCCAGGCTAACTATACCTATATACACTAGGTTACTAACGCCTACTATAAATACTAGAGCCAATATCAACCTCTCTATACTAACCTTCCTACATAAGCTCCTAGACGGAGAGCGCGAGCTACTTTAAAAGCTAGGGCGCTGCTATAGATGCTGTTAAGAAGGCTATTATTACAAGAACCCAAACTACCTAATAGCCAGGTTTGGTAATTGCCGCCTAATACCTAACTTTACACCTTAAACACCGAACACCTTACTACATACCGCCACTATACAAGACAAAGACGCAGTAACAACAGTAGAGTTAGATACGGAAGTGGAAAACGCTAAGTCCTAGCCCTAAGTCGCGGGTTAGGACGCCCTAATAATAGAGGGATCTATATATTAGCCTACTTAATAGATAACTCAGTAAAGATAAACGGACGGAAATAGATAGTTTTACCTATAATAGGAACTACTGCCAAAAAGCAATATAAAAACCGTTCTATAATTAATTGCGGAGCTATTAATAAATTTATAAATACCTAATTCGTGCGTACTTATAACCTACCTACCTTACCCCTTACTAAAGCCCGCGCCCTATAACTCGCTAACGGTAATTATACCGCACAGAAGATTACCTATATGGTATAACTCTACCTAGACATAAACGGGCACCAGAAAGAGCTCTAGGCCTATATTACACCACTTACTAACTACCCTATTATCCTTAGAATGAACTGGCTTAAACAACACAACCCCACTATTAACTGGAAAAAGAGAGAAGTAACCTTTAACTCTAAATACTACAGAGAGACTTGCCTAGGGCATAGCCTAGCCGCCTCTATTTACTCCCTAGAATATCAACCCAAGGAACCCCTTATTACCCCACCTACAACTAACTGCCACTACATAAGTGCTGCGGCCTTCTACCATATAGCATATAAGAAAGGCTGGACTGTTGCTATAGCTTCCTAATTATAACTATATAAGCTCGATAAAGAACAGGACCACATCCTCTATAGTAATAGAATAGACATAGTTAACCTCCTAAAAGATGACGCCCCTGCGGAACTCTATAGACTTTTACCTTTAGACTTTAAGAAGTTCATAAACCTTAAAAAAGGACTTACTAATAAGGAACTCCGCAAGCTCCTCCCTAAGAGGTACCACAACTTTATTAATATATACTTATAAAAGGGCGTAAATATACTCCCCCTATATTAACCTAATAACTATGCTATTAACATTAAATAAGGGAAAATGCTATCTTATAAGAGACCCTACCTAATGTTAAAAAACGAACTCCTAGTTGTAAAAAAGTATATTAACGAGCACCTTAACAAAGGGTTTATTTATTCCAGTATATTACTAGCAGCCGCCCCTATTCTTCTCGCTAAGAAGCTAGGGGGAGGTATCCAATTCTGCGTTAACTATAGAGGACTTAACGCTATTATAATTAAGAACCAATACCCAGTACCGCTTATACGTGAGACCCTTAAGCGGCTTAGTTAAGCCAAAATCTATACTAAACTTGATATTATCGCCGCCTTTAACTATCTCTAAATACGGAAAGGTAATAAATGGAAAACCGCATTTACATCGCGCTTTAGCCAATTTAAATATACCATTATGCCCTTTAGCGTATGTAACGGCCTAGGCGCCTTCTAAAGCTATATTAATAACGCCTTATAGGACTACTTTGATGACTTCTGCTCTGCGTACCTAGACAACATACTTATTTATAGCAATAACCCTTCTAAGCATACTAAGCACGTTTAAAAGGTCCTACAGCGCCTTAGGGAAGTAGGACTTTATATTAATTTAAAGAAGTATGAATTCTTAGTTACAGAAGTAAAATACCTTAGACTAATTATTACTATTAAGGGTGTCTATATAGACCCCAAGAAGGTATATATAATTGCCAAATGGCAAGCCCCTAACTATATTAAGGACGTATAAGCCTTCCTTGGTTTCGCTAACTTCTATTAGAAATTTATATATAACTTCTTAGGCGTAGTAGTACTACTTACAGCAATAATGCGAACGAAGGGCCTTTCTATAAAAGGAAGAAAAACGCACCTACGCTTTACTTAGACGCCTAAATACGAGAAAGCGTTCTAAGACCTTAAAAATGCCTTTACTAAAGCACCTATCCTAGCTTACTTTATACTAGAACAACAACTCTATCTTAAAACTAACTCCTTAGACTATGTTAACGCAGGCATTCTTTCCTAGATAGGTAATAATGGCCTCCTCTACCTAGTCGCATTCTACTCGTCTAAGCTTATACTATAAGAGTGTAACTATAAGATCTATAATAAGGAACTCCTTGCAATTATATAAGCGTTTAAAGAATTCTAACTAGAACTCTTCTTAGCAGAACCTAACTAGCTAACTAAAGTCCTTACGGATTATTGCAACCTTAAGTACTTTATAACTATAAAGCAGCTAAACTAACGCTAAGTATGTTAGAACGAGTTCCTCTCTGGTTTTAACTTTAAAATCATATATAGACTAGGAGTATAAGGCACTAAGCCTAATAGCCTAATATACCGCTCGCAAGACCTTTCTTAGTTAGAAGACGACTCCTATAATTAGTTCTAATAATAGACAATCCTAAAAGCACGGAACTTAGCCCTAGGTATACTACCTATAACAGAGCCAACTATACCTTAGCTTTATACTATAGAACTAAAATCACCTTCTAAAATTAATAAGCTTATTACCGCAGTATATAACACCTCCGTTAACCCACTACTGTATTAACTTATTGCCGCAAAGACCGCTAGCACCTATACGCTGCCTATAAACCTCCGAAGCTTAGGCCAGATTAATATAGCAGCCTTAGAAGTAAAAGAAAACAGGCTCTACTATAGAGGCCGCCTATTTATCCCTAACTTAGAAAACCTATAACGGCAACTAATCTAAATGGCCTACAACCTCCGGTTAAGCGGCCACCTAGGAAAAGAAGGGACCTATAAGCTTTTTAGCTAATACTACTTCTGGCCCAAAATAACAGACTTAGTTAAATGCTTTATAGGTACCTACTACGGTTATAAGCGCGCTAAGGCCTTTAATATAAAGTACTAAGGACTACTATACCCTCTACTAGTACCTATATGATAATGGGCAGATATCGCTATAGATTTTATTGTTGACCTACCACCCTATAAACAACACGGCCGTACCTATAAGAATATCCTTATAATAATATACCAACTTATAAAAGAGCGCCACTACGTCCCTACTAAAGGTGTAGCCGTTAGCGACGTTACTAATGCCTTCCTCTATGAAGTCTACTAATTACATAGGCTATCTAATTTAATTATGTCCAACTAAGGCACATAGTTTGACTCCAATATATGGAGACAAATCTGCTAACGTCTTGGTACCTCCGTTAAGATGTCTATATCCTTCTACCACAAAACTGCCGGGCAACCGGAAAAAGCTAATGCTAGTATAAAAGCGTACCTATGATAGGTAGTCGCCTATAGTTAGGATAACTAGGTGGATTACCTTCTACTAGGTAAATTCGCAGTGAATAACCACGTCTTAACTACTATAGGACTTACCCCGTTCTTTACAAATAAGGGTTATTACCCCTAATCCGGCATAGAGCCACCAGAACCTATTAATAAGAAACTGCTATATAGAAAACGCCTTAAGATGCTACTTACCGACTAACATGCAGACCGTATGAAAAATCTACTCAACTACTGCAAGGGAGAAATGGCCTAGGCTTAAGTAAAGCAGGCCTACTTTGCTAATTGTTATAGAGCGCCACTACCAGAGATGCGTGTTAGCGACTAGGTATAGCTAGATGCATGTAATATCTCTATATAGAGGCCTATAAAGTCACTTAATTATAAGAATCTCGGCCCCTATTAAATTAAACGAGTTATTGACAGGGGAGCCGTATATAAGCTAGAGCTCCCGCCTACCCTAGCCACCCGCGGGATATAGCCTGTATTTTACCTATAGCTACTATACCTTTACTAGCCTAACCCCTTACTAGGACAGATATAGTCTAAACCTCTACTAGTACTAATCTAAGATAAGAACAAAGACGAGAACTATAAGGAGTAGACCATTAAATAAATTATTAACTCTAAATACCGTGGCAAAGGTAGGGGACAGCGGCTCTACTATAGAGCTATCTACACAGGATTTAATATAGACCAGCCAGAATAGCAACTATAGGAAGACTTTAAAAATGCAAAGGATCTAATTAGTGATTTTTACCACGCAAACCCACAGAAACTGGGCCTAAGTAGAGACTTCGTGCCTAATCCTCTATAGGAGCCCTTATAGAGTTAAACCGTATATTGCTATATAAGGGCAAATTGCCGTTAGATTGCCGCAGATTGCGATTACATAACTGGAAAATCGTTGAGATGTCTAGGAACTTTAACCAGCAGTCAAAGTTGTCTAATTAGTTAAATTCTTAGGTGCCAAGTCTTATTACGTAACGTTGTTGCAAGCCTTTAGCGATATTTCCTTTTCTTCTCTATACCTTACTATATGTACATAGCAACCACAGCGTCGCCGGAGCTCCGCCTCTATAGGAGGGGGGGTAGTGTTACGGAACCACACCATAGGGGCCTCTATAGGAGAGCCCCGTGCTCTTGCGTACACCTCGCGTACAGCTTACGTCAGCTACGCGTAGGTATATCACCTCCTTACGCCCTCGACCCTTACGATCGATCGCGCAACGTTTTATAGACTCCTCAAATACATACATTCAGCTGCCACTGTTCCGCGCCCCGTAACATTAAGCAATAAATAATAATTATTATTATTATTCATTGCTTAACGTCCGATTCGGATCCCTATTAGGCCTACGCGGACTACTCCTTATATATATATAGGGAGAAAACTCTATTTGAGAAAACTCCGTAATCTATCTCCCCGCCTTTTGGGACTCGCCTATAAGGCGCCTATAAGGCGCCTGCGAGTTACCTATAGTGCTCTACTACCTTACTTTTGACCTTCTTAGGAACTACTGCTGCTGTAACAAACCTACGGACGCGCTAGTATTGCAAACTTTACTCTACTACTATAGAGTTATTAGGGGGCGCCTAATACCCGCTCCATTACCTTCTATTACTATTTTCCTTGCAACCCGGAACTGGTTTAGTATATTTTAGCTAATAAGCTACTAGGTGACCGCCTTAAGACCTTTTTATATTAAGAGTAGTATATTATAGTTCTTTATGCTAGCTACTAAGAGCATTGCTTCTTAGTTAGTGCGTAAGGGGCATAATAGTATTATGTATTTTAGTATCTGTCTTAGCCAGCTATATTCGCATTTTAGGCTACCTATTAAGACGCCTACCTAGTAGAGCCAATCTTTTAATCCTATTATTTCTATTCTTAGGAGTGTTGCTATTGTATTTTCTGCCTTTTTTAGGCCTTCTTAGAGCCCTTAAATATTTACCCCCTATGGCGTTAACTATGCTATAGCTTAGGTTACTCTTGCCTAAGTTAGCCTCTATACCTTTAACTCCTATACGCCTCTCTAGCGCTAGTCCAACTAGTATTATATTACGGTTAATGGTTTCCTAGCGTTCTTTTATACTTTACTTTAGCTCCTTTTTTTTTCTTACTATTATCTTTGTTGGCCTCTTGCGTGTTTCCCTTTCTCCTTTATATAGGCCCGGGCCCTAATACTATACTATTCTTCTTCTGCTTTCTTTACCTGTTTCTCTAGTATATCTTCCCTACTTTAGGGTTATTGGATTGTTCTTCTATAAGGCACCCTAGGGTCCCTCTATAGTTTATTTAGGTATGTCTTAATATACTTTATAATATTAAAGTTGCGTTCATTTTGCGCCCTTTATATTGCGGCGGCTTTAATATATAATTATAGGGGGGGGATATTGGCTTCCTTCTTAAGGAGTACTGCGGCCGTTTACTTATACCCACCTGTTATACTCTAGAGGCATACTATCTGGACCTTTTAGAGTGGTTTAAGGAGTAATTTAGGGGGGCCCTTCTTGGTTTTACTAATAGCCTAGATGCTGGATCTATACGTTATAGTAGGCCGGATAACTGCTGTGTATAGTAGGCGTAACCTCTAGAAGCATAGACCCCATATAGAATTGATAATCCTAGATAATACAATATACTATACTTAGCCCTTATGGGCTGCTTGCGCCGTATATACGCTCTACTAGAGCTTGCTATCTACCTATACTCCTAATACCCTTAGGCCCTGAACTGGTTAACCCCTAAAGCCTTAGATATAAATTATATGCTAGAAATCTGCAGATTAGTTACGTTTTCTTATAAAATAGATTAGCTGGTATTTCTTTAGTAAGAATTAGACTCTATATTATCTTGCCCATTCTATATAGGTGTTATAGGCTTTCTCTAGTATTCTACAGTTCTCTGCAGTTGTTAGCCCATATATAATTAGGTTTGTATTATTAATAAAGCCTATCCCCTAGGTTGCCCCTTCCTTAAAGAAGTCTAGTAGGTTGCTTATAAAGAAAAGGAAGAGTATAGGTAAGAGGGATAATCCTTATAGCATTCCTATTGCAACTATAATAGGGGGGCTCTAGTATCCGCTAAAGACTAGTAATATTTCTTTCTGGCCTATAAACCCTTAAATAAATTATATAATCTATTCTAGGAAGCCCTTTGCCCTAAGGATATATAGGAGGCGCTTATAGGGTATATTATTATAGGCACCACTAATATCTAGGCTAAGCATTAATACTATAAAGTCCCTTCGCATCGCCCATGTAGATTTAATAGTGGTAGCGAGTAGCATAAGTACTAATAGCGTTAAGCGGTTCTTTCTTGCCCCTATTTAGCTTTATAGTAGTAGGGTATGTTCCTTAGCCATATCTATTATATAGTCTACTATTACCTTTTCTAAGATCTTGCTAAGGGTGTTTTCTAGGGCAATAGGGTAGTAGCTTCCTAGGATTAAGTAATCTGCTTTACCTTCTTTCCGTAGAATAACTGTTATTATAGATCTTCTAAGTCATGGGTAGTAGCCTATGGCAAAGCATGCCCTAGCTATATCTATAAGCTAGGGTGCTATAAGTAGTCTATAGGTTTTTAAGGCCTTATTTAAAATCCTATCTAGTCCTAGTGCTATATTATTTAAAAGGCGGCTAATAGTTCTAGCCATTTCCTCTATTATTATGTCACTGTTAACCCTTAGGCGAGTCACCGGTATTTTACCCGTAATATCGCTAAGGTCTGCTAGAGCTGGTTAGGGGAAGAACCTTTTTATAAGGATCTTTGCCTTCTTATTATTGTTATTAGTAGCCTGTGGTTCCCCTGCTCTTTATAGGGGTGGTAGGTGTAGGTCTTCTACTAGGCGCCCTGCCTTTTTCTTTACCTATTTCGCTATAGCCCAAAGGCCCTTGTTGTAGGGGAGGCTTAAGTTAAAAGTGTGCTCGTTTATAAACCGTCTCTAGTTGTTCCTTGCTTCTTTCTTTAGGGTATTCTTTAACTGGTTTCTCGTGTCTTTATATCGTCTCTTGTCTTTGGGGTCGTGGCTGTAGCAATGAATAATTATTAATTATTATTATAATTACTACCTTTAATAAAATCCATATATATAAAGGAGATAAGAAGTATATAGCTTTTTATATATAATGGAGACTCTTTAAATACCTAGTAATGTTATTTAGCGTAAAGAATAGTCCTAGTACGTTTTAGTAATATATTAATAATACGCTTTATAAGTTCCTTAATATATTTATTACTATATATATTAATAATATCTTAATCTACTTGTCCTTACTTTCTAAATATTAAAAACATATTAAAATAGTCCTTAAATAACTATAAGATGCGGGCTTATAATATAATATTAAGAAATACAAGTTCTATATATCTAAGGTTATATACTTAGGTTTAATTATATTCCATAATGGAATTAAAATAAACCCTAAGAAAGTTGCTATAATTATAAATTAGAAAAGCCCTAGTAATATATAGAATTTTTAAGGATTTTTAGGATTTACAAATTTCTATTAATAATTTATTAACCACTTTTTAAAAATTGCCTAGTTATTGGTAAACCTAATAAAGAAGAATATAAAATTTAAATAGACCACTAGATGCAAATAAGCTTTTAAAGACTTAAAATATTGCTTTATAACTACTCTAATTCTTACCTACTTTAATTTTAACCTTAAATATATTATTAAAATAGACTTGTCTAATTATACGCTAGGGGGAGTGTTGTTATAATATAATAAGAATAGCAAGCTATATTTAGTAGTGTCGGTATCACCTAAGTGCACTTGATTGGCCTATTAACTGATGGTTTAATTCTTGTCTAATAGGTACAGAAAGCAGAGGATTATAAGGATTGTGGTGCCTAAGTAGGGGGCTAATAAGTTATCATAAGGATGACTAATTAGAGATATGAATGACGACACATAACCACGTAACTTCTATCCATATATTCCGACACTGGCAGTTCTTTCTTTGTGCGTTAAACTGCTTGTGGCGCTACAGGAAGGCAGTAAGGTATTGGTTAGCTGCAGGCTGAGCAGTTAAAGTTGGTAGCGGTGCTGTAGGCAGAGCAGTAAAGGTCTGTTATAGTGCCGCAAGCAAGGCAGTAGAAGATGGTTCGCTGCAGGCAGGGCAGTAGAAGTTGGTAGTAATGCTGCGGGCAAAGCAGCAGAAGGTTGATTGGGTTACTGTAGGCAGAGCAGTAGATAGCAGTACGGTGCAAGCGTTAAGTGGTGATAGTAGGTTGAATGTTTGGAGCTTGGTCTATTAGCTGGTCGTTAGATTGTAGGTATAACGGCGCAATCGTTGTTGTAGTAGTATGTGATAGCAGGCATATTGGCGCTATTGTTTAGTCGGTGGATCACAGGCGTAACGGCGCGATCAGTATTATAATAGCAGGCATAGCGGCGCTATTAGTTTGTTAATAGTATGTGGCAGTACAGTGCCAACGTTAGATGGATTGTAGGCGTAACGGTATAATCGTTTAGTTGGTAGACCTTTATCCTAACAAAGCTTAATACCCAAATTCCCGTTTATATCTTTTGGACGATGACATCCCCAAATATGCTTATAGAGAGTAGTATTTGAGGGGAATGTAGATCCGCACTTAGTATACTTAAAGGGTTGACAATCTAGTAAATGTTTAAAGAGCGCTTGACCTGAAGGGAATATAGTAGAGCACTTTTTGTAGGTTTGAGATTGCGGAGGTTTATACAAGCTTGGCTGCCGTGGCTCCTTAGCTTTAGTTAATGAAGAGGGTAAAGCTAGTAGAGCTTACGCTAACGGAGCTTGCTTAGTTTATAGCTCTTGGATCTCTTTTTACTGTTTTTTAAGAAGAGCTTGTAGCTTATGGATCTCTTTTTGTTGCCTAGTTTGTATCTTTAAGTCTCTACTCCGTACTTGATGAATCTTATCTTATTATCGCTTAACCGTGTTTTATATATCCTGAATTTGTGTCTGATAAGCGGTTATAGTTGGAAACTCCTATTGGGCATTGTTGTTATAGATGTTAATATAATAAGGCCGCCCGGTGGTTATATAGCTCCCGCTTTTGTATCCTTTAGGAAGTTGAGGTAGTGCCATTAAGGGTTTATAGCTGCCATAGGCGCTAGTAGATTTAAGAGGGAAGAGGATAGGGAGCGCGCTGGCGTTGTAGGCGCGTATTAGCGTTATAGACGCGTGCTAGCGTTGTAGACGCGTACTAGTAGGTCTTGATTCCGTGGCTTGTAAAGGGCTATAGAAGAGAAAGGGGCACGCTGGCGTTTAGGGCGTGCTATTGACGTAATTTTTGACGTGGTAGAGCCGCTAGGATCGTAGCAGAGTGTCAAGCTTATAGGAATAGCATGCTGGCAGAACTTTAAGAGTCTGGCAGAGCTAAAATTGTTATAAAATAAGGGCGCGCTGGTAACTGCTATGAATGCTAACGGAGGAGTAGGGGGGCTGGAGAGCGCGTTATTAACATAATTTTGACGTGGTAGGGTGTCAAGCTTGTATAGGGTGCTCTTCTGGAGCTAATTACTTACCTGGTAGGAAGCTGGGTATTTAGATGCTGCTAATGCTGCTAGGTTACTGGGTTGCTGCTAGAGCTGCTAAGTATTTGGGTACTGGGTGCTGCTAACGCTACTGGGTTGCTGTGACGCTGGATTACTGTATAAGGCTGTTGGGTATTGGTTTATATGCTAAGACGTATACTGGGTATTGGTTTGCTGCTAAGTTGCATCGCTATGTGCTGAGGCGCGTTGCTACGCTGGGGTACTACATAAAGCTGCTAGGTAATTGGATGTTGGGTACTGTTAAAGCTAATATGCTATGTACGGCTAGAGCGCTACCGTAGTACTGCTGAGGTAGCTGCTGAGGTAGCTGCTGGGGTACTGCCTGAGGGCTGTTAGATGTTTGTTGCTGTTGAGCTAGGGGTACGGCACTTAGTGAAGAGGTTGTACTAGGGGTTGATGCTGTTGAGCTGGGGGTACGGCGCTCCGTGAAAAGGTCGTACTGGGGGTTGATTTGCTGCTGTAGAATGTTTTATGCGTTGTGTATTTGTCGTATATTCTAAGCTGCTGGGGTTAGGTGCTGCCGGAGCTGCTAGGTATTAGTTTTGCTGCTAGGTACTGGAATGCTGCTTACAATTAAACGAAGCTGTTGGGGCGGTAGTGAACCTTATTGCTCTATAGCCAACCGGTGAGGTTGACCATTGATTAATGTTGGTATTACTTAAGTGTACTTGATTGGCCTATTAACTGATAGTTTGATTCTTGTCTAATAGGTACAGAAAGTAGAGGATCGTAAGGATCGCGGTGCCTAAGTAGGGGGCTGATGAGTTATTATAAGGATGACTAATTAGAGACACGAACGATGATACATAACCACGTAACTTCTGTCCATATATTCCGACAAGTAGCCTTTCTCTCTTAAAAACTCGCCCCTATTAAATTAAACCATAAGATATATAATAAGGAACTACTTGCAATTATTAGATACTTTAAATAATAGTGTTTTAAGCTTAAAGGATTATTATTCCTAATATATATATTAGCAGACTATAAGAACTTGCAGTACTTTATAATTATAAAATAATTAATATAGCGCCAAATTTGTTGGGCCAAATACCTCTTATAATTTAACTTTAAGATAATATACTAATTAGGTAAACTTAATTAAAAGCCTAATATATTAATATAATGATTATAGGACTTACTTATAAACGCTTTAGATAAATAGATTATAAATTAATTATAAATCTTACTGCCTCCTAAATATTTTAAAAAAACTACGTCCTATATTTCTAGATATGGAACTTAATAAAAATAAATTAAAAGTTAATAAATGGGAAATGGAAATTAATAAGCTAATGGAATATAAATATAAGAATAATATATAGATAGTAGATATAATAAAGGCGATTTAAATAGAAAAACGGTAATATAAGAATATTACACTTGCTAAATACGAAATTTAAAATAATTAATTATACTATTAATAGAAGATAGTAGTTCTAAATTCTAAACCTTTATAATTTAAGATACTTAAATTTGTATATAACTCCCTTATAGTAGGACATTCTAGCTATATAAAGACCTATAAGATTGTTTAATAAGTATATTACTGGCCTATAATGCACAACTATATATAAAAATACGTTTAAGTATGCAGGATATATGTGTATAGAAAGACCTCTTATATAAAGAAGCAAGGAGTACTTTAACTGCTACCAATTCTAATATAAAAATAGTGTAATATCTTAATTAACTTTATAGTTAACTTGCCTAACAGTAATAGGTTTGTAAATGTTATAGTAGTTGTTAACCGCCTTATAAAAATGCAATATATAATTCCCATAGACTTAATTAATGCGATATTAGTAGCTAAATGTTTTGTTAAGTACGTCTTTAAGCTATATAGACTTCCTAACTTAATAATATCTAACTATAGAAGCTAGTTTATTTTAGACTTCTAGTAAGCTTTATATAAATAATTAAGCATTTACATATAACTCTTAACTGTATTTTATTTAGAGATAAATAGTTAAACTAAAATTGTAAATATGATTATGGAATAATACTTATAAATATACTGCTCCTACCTGCAGGACAACTGGGGAAAATAGCTGTTTTTAGCTAAGTTTACTGCGAATAATATAATAAATATATTAATAAGCGTAATACTATTCTACGCAACCTATAGATAAGACCCTTAACTTAGATTTAAACTATAACCTAATATTAATATAATAGGACCTATAATTAAACGGATCTAGTTAATTAACGTATATAACTTCGCTAATTAAATAAAGTGGTTGACGGAATTATTATAAAGTAAATTAATATACGCTTAAATATTATAGGAATGGCATATAAATAAAGGATAAGCTCCTATATAGGACTTTAAAAAAGGTAATATAGCTTACCTAAATACACGAAACCTAAAGACTTAACGGCCCTTAAAGAAACTTAATTAGAAGTTTATAGGCCTATACCAAATTAAGAAGAAACCAAGCCTATACGCCTATAAGTTTAAACTACTAACTAAAATAAAAATATGCCTAACGTTTTATATAAGCTTACTGCAACCTTTAAGATATAATCCTATAACTTATAAAATTCTGCCGCTACCTCCTATAATTATTAACAATGGTAATAGTTTGTACTTTATTAACTTAATTAACAATATATAATAAAAAATATAATCTAAATAATTTAAACTTCTTATTAAGTAGGAAGGATATAAAATATAAACCTAAGAAACCTATAAATAGATTAAGGCCAACACGCCTTTCCTAGTAAAAGAATTCCATAAAGACTATCCTTTACGGCCTACTCTGGCTAGATAGATATAATATAAAGGCAAACGACTGCCACCTAATATAAAGATATAAAACATAATAGTAGGAAACTTGAAATTAAAAAGAACTTAAAATATATTATAACACTTATAATATAATAAGTTATAAATTCTTAACTAATTTAAATTATTTTAGACCTTTAGCTAAAAGGGGGGTGTACTATAATAGGACTAGCTTAGTTACAGTAGGAATGTCTTAGTAAAACACTTAATAGATAAATTCTAACGCTTTAATTAATTCTACTAAATTCTGCTAAGTTAATTAAATTCTACTAAGCTCCGCTAACTTAACTAAATTCCACTAAGTTCCATTAATATAATGGAATTTGGTCGAAACCTGTTAAAATCCGCGTGTACTTATACCCACGCGTTTGCTGTTAAGACCCTTAAATATTTAGTTATAAACTTCCTATATTCCTTTCTCTTCTTTACGTAATATCTTGTACTTAGCAAGAGCTATATACTCCTAGATTTAGATAGAATTTATATTGTTCCTTTAAATCTTCCCTAAAGCCTCTTTGCGCCCTTGTAAGTAATAAAAGTAGAAAAAAAGCTTAAGGAAAGTATAGAGAAGTAGGGCTTATATATATATACTAGTAATATACTTACTATAGATAGCTACTACTATAGTATATATATTCTAATATATAAGAGTAAATATATAGTAAAAGTGGATTTATAATGTTTTTTAGATATAGGGAATATATATATATTATATATAGATTAAGTTTATTAGATATTTAAGTAGTAGTAATATAGAACTATAGTATACTACTTAGGCTATATTACTAAATACTACCTAAATAGATATTTAATACGCCGTTACCTCCCTTTCGTCTCTACCATCGCCCCCTTTACTTCTCCGCTATTCTTGCTAGGGCGCCACTAACTACACAGCCCCTAAAGACACGTCACCAAACGCCAGCCACCGCAACCAGCCATTTTACTATAACTGGTCTATTATGGACAACCAGCCACCATAACCATTCTTCTACAACTACACCCTATACGAGCTTTGGCTTCCCCCCCCCCACCCCCCCGTATACGCGCAGCGGTAAATACGCAATTTCGCTTTCTTGCACACTAGAGAACTTTAAGTTTAACTCTTACGATTAAGCTTAAAAATTAGAGACTTTACCTCTCTTGTAAGTGGACAGTGTCTACGCTAGATAGCGCACTTAACTAATTGTGAGCGAAATTGCGTGTGTACCGCTGCGCGCATCCCGAGGGGGGGGGGAGGAAGCCGAAGCTCGTACAGCCGTAGTCTACTACAGACAACCAATCCACTACAGATACACCGCGAGCTATCGCGCCGCAGAAAACCACTAAACCATAGTGCACGGTCGCACCGTAGACGCACCGCAGACGCACCGTAGACGCACCGCAGACACACCGTAGACGCACTGCAGACGCAGACGACAACCACCACTACTATATACCACCATTACCGCAGACCTACCATTATTACCATAGATGTACCGTCGTTACCGCAGTACCACCATTACCGCAAAGCTACTACTATTACCGCAGACGTACCGCCGTTACCGCAGTACTACTATTACCGTAAACGTACCGTAGGCTACTAGGCTATTGCGCTATAGATAATTACTATACTATAGGCATACCGTAGATGCGCTAGGGTAGCTATAGTACGGGGAAAGGGGCCGGCCTGTATTACTTTAGCACGTTACCCTATATAAGACAACTTTGGGAAATTTTTCCTAATGGGAGCGGGTTTATATAGCGAAGTTCGCCCTTAGAATACCTATTTTCTAAAACGTAAATCTAGGATTAGTAGGTTACTTTTAGGGAGAGTACTTATTAATTACTAATTCCCTACCTATTTCTTTAATAAGGAGAAGGAATAGGGTATAGAATAAAACAGTTATATAGGGGTAATTAGTAGCTACTTTTAAGCTAGTAAGCTATATAGTTTCTCTTATTCTTATATATAAAACTATATTTAAAAACTATCTTTTAGAGCGCTTTTTACTCTAAAAACGGTAGAATATAGTAGAAATAGATAAAAGAGCTAGGATTTTCTTAGTGCGATTTTCTTAGTATAAACTAGATATTAGTAAGCAAAATATTAAAACGAAAAATACTAGAGCTAGTAGTTTCCTAAGTATTTTAAATACGGGCTAGAGTGTTTGCTTAGTTACTAGTATATATTAAGCTGTCTTAGAAGGATTTATATATATATATTATAGGGACTTACCGTTCTCCCATTCTTAACTATACTTATAATTATTTTAAGATAACTATGTATATACCTACGCATATACCCCTATAACCTCTATTTATACCTTATACCTAGTATATAAAATCTCTATTATGGAGTAAAAATAAGCGATGATAATATATAGCGAAGTAGATATTATTAGGCTACGTATATAAACTGTGTAATAAAGTCAAGACGTTATATAAGGAAAGAAGGTAGGAAATAGGGGGAAAGGGTATATATCGTTAATAAGATTGCTAGATTAATGGGGACCGTGCTATATATGGGACAGATTTAGGCAGTGATCTATTTGGATCGGAGTGGAGCGGATTTGAAGCTAGGAGCGCCACGGAGCTCCAGTGTAGTTATATACTATTTATAGTAAGTCTTGGCACGAATTTAGTGTAGTATTCGAGAGGTAGGAGGCCTTTAAACGTACCAAAAAACATCATCAAATTGACTCATCAGATTCCTCCCCTTCCTCTGTAATATCATCGTCCTCAATAACCACCACCTCACCGTCAGACGTAGCCCCCTCCTCAGCCTCTACCTCAAAGCCCTCAATTGCATCAAACTCCTCATCAAAGCCAGAGCCCCAGGTATCCTCAGAAGTAGTAGGTGGTTGAGGCAGAGCCTCTGCAGCTTTACGAGCTGCAGAGGCTTGTGCGGGCGATATTATAGGAGCTGCAGGCTCTCCTTCTACCTCTCCAACTTCTTAATTGTCAAATACACCCTTTTTTGGAGGCCCGTACGAGTGCCAAAGACACTCATTTGCCTTAATTATATCCATCCGCAATCAAGAGCGACAATCCTTAAGAAGAATCTTGCAGCTGCTGAAGAGCCTCTTGCATTCGTCCAATATGGGAGGCACTATAAGAATATCAAGGGCAAAGCAAGCCAAATCTGGTTAGCTTTTAAGGCGATCCATCCAGTATTATATAACATTAAAGTGTTCGCTCTTATTAACCAGCTCGCAATTAGTTTCAAGGTAGGCTCTTAAGATATCCTTCTTAGGCGGTTAAGTCGTTTAAGATTGGTAAGAGACTTTAAGGCGTTTATAAGCTTAAGCAAAGGTGTATATCTTGCCTAGCTTTAGTGGCTCTAGTAGCGAGTATATAGAAGGCAAATTTGAGGCTGAAGATCTACCTTTGTATTTAAGCCAGAGCTCCTTAACAAGAGCCTCAACTATAAGGATCCACCGCTGCTTCTTAGCTGAGCCCTCCCATTGCTGTTCAAACCACCTCATCTTAAGAGTTGGATTTAATACAATTGCTGCGTAGTACGCTGCAGTATCATCAGCCTTCTTATAATACTTCTCGCACTTTACCTAAGCAGCTTCTGCACGGCCTGCAAGATATCTATAGCTTTAGGCTTCCTAGCGGCTCTGCTAGTGCTTCTACTTCTTAGCTGCAATCTCTAAGAACTTCTACTTTGTAGCATCAAGCTCATTTAGGAGCCAATTAAGTGTTTAAAAATGGTCCGCAAGACTTGTTGCATTCCCTTCTACCATAATGGTAGCCTCATAGAAGGTCTCTAAGTGATTGTATAGATATTCAAGCTCCTTCTAGTGGTGGGCTTAAAGGATGTTATCCTTTGAGAGAGGCTTTAAGCTAGAGGAGGGTATATAAGTGTTACAGAATTGTTTAACACGTTGCTTACAATTTAAAAAGCAACTAATAGCTATAAAAAGGGAATTCCAACGCGTTTAATTATTCTAGATAAGCTAATTAGTGTCAGTATTAATTCTAAAGGTAAGTTAAATATTATAACCGTAGAGACTCTCTACACATTTCCCCATCAGCATATAGAAAATCCATAACTGAGCCAATTAAAACCCTTGTTTATAACGTTAGAGGGAAATCTAAGCTTAAATCTTAACACCAAATGCCTATATAAGATTTCATTACTTACTTCTAGGCTGTCAAACTCAGCCAACAAACCTCCCATTTGAATCCTTACAAAGAAGCTACAACGCTAGGGTATTAGGCGAATAAAACAGACGATATTGTAAAGCAATCTAACTGCTCCATATTTACGCCAGAGCTTCTTAATAGCTGCCATATCCATGTCGCAATACGCAGTAAAGAGCTACTTGCAAATCTTCTTAGAGTCCTTCCCTACAATAAAGGCTTAGGCGTAGAGGTTAGTAATATAGCCAAAGCAACGTAGTCGCCGTGCCTTTTGCTGCCTTACTAATATATTTAGATAGAGAGCTTAAAGAACTGCATCAATACAAGTATCATTTAACTCTGCATTGTCAGCCATAAAATATCCTATATTACCACCAATCTCATACTCCTTAAAGAGAGCAATAAGTACGCCAGCTTAGTTCTCTCCACTATATTCACTAACAACTTCTCACAAGCCTAAAACAACTTAGCGACGCCTTCCTCTCTTATTAATATAGTAGGCAATTACCCCAAGGACTGTATGCGCATTTGGCGACGTCCAAAGGTTAAAGGATATTAATATTGCGCTTTAAGCTTCCTTTAGGTCCTTCTTTACTTCCTCCTTCTATTACTTTAAGGCTGCAATAACCCATCCTCAAATTATATTTGCAGCCTTTAGAAGGAGCTTTTTAAGGCCTAGGTATAAGAAGAAGAGGAGCTATCGGAAATACTTATTTTCAAATTAGAAGAAGGCAATATGGCAATACACAATCTATCAAATTAAGAGCTGTTTAAGGCCTTTAAAATTGCGATGCATCTTAAGAGACCACTATAGAGGGTACTCCTCAATCGTTGGCTGATTTAAATCGGTAGGACGCCTCTGTTAAATCTCACCGGTAGTTCTATGCATATTGTGGTCCTCTATAAAGTAATCCAAAGCCATACACCTCCCCTTCAACACCACCATAAGCTCTTAATGTTGCTTCTGCTTCTTACAAAGCCAGCAGTAGAAGTACATCGTCTTTCCATCTAAGTCTCTTAAGAATATATCCTCGCCCCACCACCAGATTGGTGATGTTCACTGCTTAGTATTCTTCGGCTTCTTTACAAGCAATATACACCGTATGTACTGCCTTCCGTACAGCCAAAACTCGTCAAATTCTTAAGACTCATTGGCTTCTAGGTTGATTGATTTTGGTGCGAGGATAATGTTGTTGCGCTAAAATATTTAAACTATACCAAAAATTAAGGTGGACCGTAGGCTAATATGGGCCATAGGCTAATCAATTATATTAGTAGGCATATATATTTAAAAGAGGGTCCTTATATTAAGGTAGCAATTTATAATACTACCAAAAATACTACTACTTCTCTATAAGTCGTCTATATAATATGCTCGTTCTAGTTTTACTTTATAGCCCTAGATATTTACTATTAAGGCTAGGTTGCTACTTACCCCCCTTTTCCTTATAAAGTATATAAGCTAGTATTTATCTAATGCAAATTTAGCGCCGTATTGTGTTACCTATGCAATATACCTATTATACGCCTAGTATAGTTTTCTACTATAGTATTTCCCTATAAAATTAGATTTATATTATCTATAAATCCTAGGGCTATAAATCCTAGGGCTATTATATCCTAGCTATTATTATATATCTCTAGTAGTTTAGATATAAAGAAAAGTAATAGGATTAGTAATAGGGGTAATCTCTATAGGATATCTATATGTATTGGCATTAATTCGCTTTTATAGTACGCCCTATTAAGAAGGCTTAGATAAACTTAATTATCTAGTCTAGTAGGCCTTTATTTCTTAAGATCTATAAAAGTCTCTTATATAGTATATTATTAAATACTCCGCTTAGGTCTAGGCTTAGTATAGATATAGTATATCCTAGGTAAGCTTACTATACCGCTTAAATACTAGTATTACGGGACTGCCCGTAATATACACTACGCTATGGGCGTAGCTGATTTCCTTTCCTTATTTAGCAGATAGTTTATCTACCCTAATTATCCCTATATAGCTTTAGCCGCAGTTACATTCCTATTAAGCTTTTTAGCAATCCTCTTAAGTCTCTATAACAGCTATATATAGCTATTAGTTCTTTAAATCTAATACTTATTTATTTAGCATTCGTATATAATATATTATTATTATAATAACTAGAGGTAATTAGGGAAAGGGCTAAGAGAGTTAATCTTTTCTTTCTTACGCATATTTATATCTACAGTGGCAGCTTCTATACTTCCGCCGCTTCTTATATATATTCTATAACTATCTTTTCTAAAAGGTTTTCTAGTATACTATAAGTATATAGTAATAAGTTTTAAACTATTAATAGGTATTATATTAATTTAAATCTCTATAAAGGTCTTTAAAAGTATATCTTAAATATACTTTTATATAATTACCTTATAAGTATAATTAAAGCTATAATAGCCTTTTATAGGATTATTGTAATTCCTTTAAAGGGTCTTTTAATAAAGCAATTTTTTTAATTAATGTAACGGAACCTTGTAGTAGGAACTACGGTGGGTCCTATTATTGGGCTGGGTATATAGGTAAGAACAAATCAACAACGTAATAATAACTGGTGGAGTAGTTGCCTAATAGATTAACTCTAATTGTATTCTGAGATTTACTACAAGGAGAGAACTATCTACGGTAGGGACTGAGGTCCTTTAAATACACAACTATACTCCTAAGAAATCCTCTCTTATACGTAAGGTACGTGTTATACGTATTATACATAGACATACACTGCGTATACTCTATACACTATGTATAATATTATATGACTCGCTTACTATTCCTTGTTATATAGTTTCACTAGATCTATCCTGGACCGTACCTATATTAACCAACTAGCTTCCTATAACTCTTCCCCAAGTAGTTATAATATTATACTTAAAGCGTCCGTAATACTATCTCCCTTCTCTTTATCTTTGTCCTTAAAGATTCCTAATATCTCCAAGTTATCTACTAGAGGTGTAATGTCTGTTTAATTAGTCTAGTTAATATCTTTGCTTATTATACCTAAAGCTTCTTCTTCTTTATAAGCGCAACGTTGTGCTCGCACTGTGGCTGCCATACTGTTGCTTGGTAATATAATGTCGTCTCTATGTTCTTGTTGTGTAAAAGTGGGGTTAGTATATATTGCAATAGCAAGTCCCTTGTCTCAACAACCCTTATCTTACTTGGAGTATACTAAAGTAAACGTTTGGTTGTCCTATGACGTTCGCTCTATTTCTAACGCTAAATATGCGCGCCCTATAACTCTTAATAGTTTTTAAGTTCCCTAAGTAACTTATTATAGGGTCTTGTGTTTAATCTACCGCTATAAAGCTTAAGTCTAAGTTGGCTGCTATACGCGCCAAACTCCACCATTCTGCTGAAGAGACCGCTTAGGCCCTTAAGGCTTAACGTCGCTCCTTTAAGTCTTAGTAGGTTGCGTTTGCTTAGTTAACCTATTTTAAGAAGGTTTATAAGAAGGTTTGTTCTAAGAAGTAGAAACTTATTTAATAGGGTCTTAATAAGCTAGGTAATAAAAGAACTAGCTTTTCTCCTATAAGGGAAACAACTCTAAGTAGCTCGGCAATTGCTCCTCTTAGGTCCCCCTTAGGTAACTTATTCTTTAGCGATCCTTTTTTAACACTTCCTAACCTACTTTCTTCTAATACTCCTTTACCTTTCCTATAGCGTTCTCTAGGTTGCTTAGTAGCTCCTAGGTAGTCTTACTATAGCCTATCTACTTTACTTTATACTATGTTTCGTTATCTACGTCCTTATAACTAATAATCTTTAAAACTTGCTATTTATCTTCTTCTTATCCTCTATATATGTCTGCCTTATAGACTAGTGGCTTAATATCTCCATGTACTAGTTCTAGCATTGTAATATATTATATAGGGTAGATCCTTATTTTGGCTAGTAGGTTTAACTTGTATATAACTAATAAAATTCTTTGCGTAATTTTAAAAGGTCCTAGTCTAATATAGTCCAACTTCTTGCTTAGTTGTCGACTCTTAAAATTTTTGTATAGTAGCCACACTTTATCTCCCTCCTTAAGATCTAGTCCCTTAGATCTCTTAGCGTTATAGTACCTTTTTATTCGTTCTTGTACTAGTTTAGCTGTTTCTGTAAGGTCTATATAAAGGTTCATTAACGTCTCCATTCTTTGTTTAGCTGTGCTACTTGTCTTTTTTGCTTAACGTGGTGATAACAATGTTCTTAGTTTATACCCGTAATTCGCCTTAAATAGTAATGTCCCCATTCCTTCTTATAGTGTTGTATTATATACAAACTGTGTAACTAGTAACAACGATACCCAATTATTCTATACGTAATTAATATAGTGCCTTAGATACTATTCTAGTGTCTAGTTTAGTCTTTCCGTTTATCCGTCTATCTGTGGATAATATACTATAGAGGTTACTACGCGAGCTCCTTATTCTGCCAGAAATACTTTCTAAAATGCTGCTACGAATCTTGGATCTCTATTTAATATAATCTTATTTAGTACTCCATGTCTTGCAAACACTTTCTTTATATAGATTCTTATGATATCTTCTACTAATATTTCTTTAGTATATGCTATAAAGTATCCCTACTTTATTAGCTTATCTACTATTACTAAAATCGCGTTATGGTCTTGTCCCGTAATAGGATCTCCTAACTTTGGTAACTTAATAATAAAGTCCTATAATATGACTTTCTATAGTCTTCCTGGTATTTTAATAGGTTATAGCCCTCTATACAGCTTATGCCTTGTTGGTTTGTTCCTTTGGCAATCTAAATATTCTTTTATAACTTGTCTTGCTAGTCCCTAGATTCCTTAAATAACGTACTCTTTTTAAAGTCTTAACACTAAGCCTATAGCTCCGTTGTGTCCTTATATTATTCCCTTATAGAATTCCTTAACAAATTCTTTTGTAATAGATTTAGGCATATACATTGCTTCTCTATTTTTGTATTACTCTAAGTTTAGATCCTCTGCCTATGCTTTTTAGATCTTCTATATCTAATTACTCTTTAGTAACTTATAGATCTGGCTTTCCTTAGTTGCTGTAATTTTTGGATAATTATACCTAATCAATCCGTCTTAATTCTTTTGTAATAAAGCTCCTAATAGCTTTTTGTTACTTTATAGTTTAGCCTTTCTACTTAGAGCGTTTGCTCGTGCATTGTCTGTACCCTTGGTATTCTAAATTTTGAAATAGTATTTTATAAGCATTTCCGCCTATCTGACCTGTCTTTAATTGAGTTCCTTTATTATTAGGAACTCTGTAAGGTTCTTATAGTCCATCTTAACCATAAATGGTTTCTCTGTACCTTGTAAGAATACTCTCTATTCCTTAAGTGCTGCAACTATACCTAATAACTCCTTATTGTAGATGTTATAGTTTAACTCTAGTGGTGTTATTTTCTAACTATAGTATGCTACTGGGTGCTATGCGTTCTAGTGCCTTTATAGCAAGTATACTTCTAGTATAAAGTCTAATACGTCTATCTCAACAACCGTTTTTAACTTTGGTTAATAGATCTTAAGGATTAGTTCTTAGGTAAATAGTTCTTTAAGTTCCTAGAACAGCTTCCTCTGTTTATTACCCTAAACCTATAGTTTCTCTTTCTTTGTTAGTCTTGTAAATAGCTCAATACTTTTTAATTACTGTGCTATAAACCTCTTATAGTAGTTACAAAACCCTAGAAATAACCTTAACTGCATAACATTCTCTAGTTTGTGCTAACTTACTATAGCTTTAACTTTCTTTAGGTTTATGCTGATCTTTCCTAGTTTAATAATAAATCCTATAAAATTGGTTTTTCTTGTAAAGAACTCGCATTTTTTAACTGCTACTAGTATCTATTCTTCCTATAGTCTCTTTAAGACCCACTTAATATGTTCTCTATGTTCTTCCTCGTTTTCTAAGTAAATGATAATATTGTTAAGGTATACTATACTAAACTTATTAAGGTGTTCTCCTAATACACTATTAATTCGTTTCTAGAACGTTTCTAGTGTGTTTATAAGCCCAAATTGCATAACTAATAGCTTATATAGTCCTTCCTTTGACCTAAAGGCTACCTTCTATTTATTGCCTTCCTTAATCCTGATCTAATGGTACGCCCATCTCAGATCTATCTTTATAAAGATCTTTACATTGCCTATTCTGTTTTAGATCTCGCTAATTAAGGGTAAAGAATACCTATCCTTCCTAGTAATGCTGTTTAACTGTTTATAGTCTATATATATTCTAAGTTTTCCATTTTTCTTTAGGATAAACAGTACTAGATATTCTACTAATAACTGTAACGGTCTAATATATCCCTTATATAAGTTTTCCTAGACAAACTCCTTAAGCGCTACTAACTCTATTTTAGTAAGCTTATAAATTAGAAAGAACTTTAGACTTATTCCCTCTTCTAATTCTATCTTATAGTCCCATACTACATACTCTAACAGTTTTTCACTTTCTAGTGACTATAACTTTTTACCATACTTATAGTATCTCTTTAGTATATAACTTAAGCTTTACTTAGTCTCTTTATACGTCACTCTAACTTAGTACTATACCAACTTAGTTTACTGTCGCACTTTACGCTATTAAGTATCCTGGATATTAACCTAACCTATAACCTAATTAATCTTTAGATTATACTCCTATAACTAAGGCATTCCTAATATCGCCTTATCCTGTCCTAATGGTAGGATATTAAAAGACATTCTAACTGGTCTTCCTTTAATAGTTAACTAAATAGGTCCTATTTTAAGATTAATAACGCCTCCTCCATAGGCTATCTAATCTCTGGAAATTGTTATAAGTGGATACGGGTATTCCTTTTGTCTATATAGTAACCCCATCCTTTCTACTACTTTTGGTAATATATGGTTCCTAGTTACTCTACTATCTACTAACGCTTTAAACTACTGATCTTGCCATTTAGCTTATAAATTTAGGTATTAACCTTAAATTCCTTTAAGGGTTTAAGGCTCTAACACTAGTTCCCTCTAGTCCTATACACCTCCCCTTTTCCCAACTATTAGCTGCTAGATCCTGCCTATACTTAGTCCAACTTTAGCTAATACTTAGTTCGTTTCTTTTCCTCTATATACTATAAATAAGTGTTCTCTAGGCACTTCTACTACTATTATCTATCTAGGTACTCTTCTGTAAGGAATCTTCCTAGTTAAAGTGTTAAGTCCCCTTAACCTTATACTTCTACTAGGTGCCATCTATATATATACTTAGTGTTCCTAAACCGCTTTTCCTCTAGTGCCTAGTATATCCTTACTAGGTACTTCCAGTTCTTATTTTTTAGTACTCTATATATATTGCACGTATTATCTATACAAGCTATCTACGATAGTGTATAATACGCTGCATGTTTTAGGTTAACTCTTAGTTTATCTTTATCCTTAAGTTTAAACCTATACCTGGTTGACCTAACCACTAGTATTTCTACTATAGGTACTAAGATTTATCGCTTACTTCTTTAGTCCCTAAATCCTTCTTCTAGGTTCCTTAATGTTATAATTAACGCTCCCTTAATATAACTCATGCATTTCTCCATAATGGGTTAGTCTTAGACAACTTTTTTATCTAGCTATATATAAAAGTCTTCCCATTTATTATTATGTCGTTGCCTATACCACTTTCCATACAACTGGTTTAGTGTATATGGTTTATCTATTAGAAAGTACCTTATTATTGCTGCCTCATAATATCCTTTAGTGTGTCTTTCTTTAAACCTAGTTGGGATATCTAGATCCTCTTCTTGTTCCAGTTTATCCAACCATTTTACCCTAGATGTCCCTGTACTTGGCCTATTAGTAACTCTTTATATAGGCGCTCTGTCCCTTATATAACCTAGCATAGCTAACCTTTTATCTAGCTTTTACTCTTGCTATGTAATAATTCTTATCCTAAACTTATCTATAGTTTCTTATTTTCTGCGTCTTATAGCTGGATCCTTATAGTTATCTTATTTTTTAATCCTAGTATTAATTATTTAATCTTTAGGCTAAACACTACATTTACCTAAGATTGCTAACGTTCTTATTTATTCCCCAAACTTATAGTTCTTAAACTTGCGTCCTATACTTATTTATTTGTCTATAAACTAAGTAGCTACCCTTTCCTATTAGTTTTCGTCCATTATAGGTTTTTAGGTATATCTTATCTTATCTTAAGAATCTTAAGCTTCTTTTATCTCTTCTTAAGAATCTTAAGCCTATGGCCTTTTGCCTTTATTAAGTAATAAGCTAGCACTAGTAGTTATCTACTTGCTTAGTTTCTTTTAAACATTACTCCTTTTATCTTATAAAGCGATGGAAATCGTATCCTATAATATTATAGTATCCGTTACTAAACCCTATTCTGTGACGGTTTTAGTCTCTGCTTTAGTTTTAACTTTTCCGAGGTCTATATACTCCTAGTAAGCTACCTTTATTGCCTTGTTATTAATAAATGCTTCACCTATATTAAACTCATTATTATTAATGTCCGATCTGCGAGCTAGTTCATTAGTTCCTTTAAACTTAGATAATAATAGCTCCTATAGCTAATAGCTTACGCCGTACTTAGCGTCCTTATAAATTCGGCATACATTATTATAATAATACGCAAAACTATTAATTAAACACTCTTTTGTTCCTTATAGTGCACTATTATCCCTTTATACATACGTGCTATCTATTAGCCTTATTCCCTTTACCGCGTAGTTACTCTAACCACCTCTATAGTCTCTGGCGAAATGACCTTATTTTCCGCAATTTATATAAGCCCTATCTTTAAACCACTTTTCTTGCTATAGAGTCCGCCTAAACATCTTCTGCTGCTAAGATCCCTGGTTTGGCCTCTGCTCCTAGGTCCTTTAATTACTAGATCCTTAACCTCTAGGTTTCTATAGTTTCTTTTCCCACCTTTAGGTTTCTTTAGTACCGCTTAGGTCCATTAGCTCTGCGCTATTCTATAGTTTTTAACTTTATGTCTATCGTTGCATACTCTGCGCCTTATATAACTATAGAACTCTATCTTGCCCTCTCTTGGCTTATTCCCTTTAATAGATCCTATTATTAATCTTTATTAACTAGTCTATTAACTCTCTTAGAGTATCCGCATCTTCTATTAGGATAATTATATCCTAGACTTTAGCCTTAAGTCCTTATTTATACTGTGCCATAAGCGCCCTGTCATTCCACTCAACCTATATAGCTAGTATTTAAAACTGCGTTATATACTTAATTGCTAAAGTGTGTTGTACTAAGTTCTAAAGCTTTTATTCCGCTGTGGTTGTGGCCTCCAGGTCTTTAAATATCTACATTAGTTGTTCCGCGAACCTATTCTAACTGGCAAATATATACTATACGTCCTAGTTAGTAGTTGTTATGCTATTAGCCTATATTTCCGTAAGGTATAGTTTAAACCACTTAAATGCCCTTCCTATTAGGAACAATCCTGTATAGGCTACTTAATCCAATAATATTACTAACTTTACTCCTTCCTATATTACCTTAAAGTATATCTGTGTAAGAAATCCCTTAAGCCTTAACTTTTCTCCTAAGAACCATTTAATTAAAGGTAGCTTAATTTTTACTACTCCAATTCCATTAATGCGTTCTTTAAGTATCCTATTATTGTCTTATAAGTGATTAACTATTTCTTATAACTAACCTTACGTAACTACTTAAGAATCTGTATCTGCTATACTAGTATCTCCTAGTCCTGAGGTTGTAGCTACTATTAACATCGTTATGACTAGTGCTTTAGGTGGCATATTGTTTGATCTTGTTTAATACCATAACCTTAGTAGTGAATGTGTAACGGAACCTTATAGTAGGAACTACGGTAGGTTCTATTATTAGGCTAGGTATATAGGTAAGAACAAATTAACAACATAATAATAACTAGTAGAGTGGTTGCCTAATAGATTAACTTTAATTGTATTCTAAGATTTACTATAAGGAGAGAACTATCTACGGTAGGGATTAAGGTCCTTTAAATATATAACCATACTCCTAAGAAATCCTCTCTTATATATAAGGTACGTGTTATACGTATTATACATAGACGTATACTGCGTATACTCCGTACACTATATATAACATTATGTGACTCGCTTACCATTCCTCGTTATATGGTTCCACTGGATCCATCCTAGACTGTGCCTATATTAACCAACTAGCTTCCTGCGACTCTTCCCTAAGTAGTCGTAATATCGTATTTAAAGCGTCCGTAACAATCAAAATATTACTCTTTTATTATAAAAGATTGTTTTAATTAAGAAATATAATCTTTTATACTAATAGACATTTCCCCCTTTTTTAACTTCTTATAAATAGTATAAAGATTAGTAACCTTATCTTATACTATTTAAATATAGTTTAAAAGTAGTTTATAAGGTTCTTTCTTAAAGGTTATTTTAGTAAAAGCTATTATTATTACTTCTTACTATAGTATAAGACTCTATATAAAGTCTATACTAGTAAGTTTATATATAATATAGATACTACTTATAAAGTTAATATAATAAAGTACCTTAGCTTATCAGTACTATAGTTATAAAGGTCACTTATATACTTTTTATAGTATAGTTAATATAGTAGTACTAGATAAGCCTTCTATAAAGCTTATTATCCATAACTTTTACTATATTATTAATATTATAGTACTAAGGATTATCCTTTTACTGCCTTTTTAACCCTCTTTTATATAGTCTAAGTACTATAATAGGCTATTTACTAGGTTTAACTTAGTTAATTCTTTTATATAATAGGCCTAGTATACTAATTAGCTCTTTATAATTATTAAGCATATATATAATATATAATATACTTAAAATAGTATTTCTATACTTTAAAGCTTTATACTATAGTATAAAGTTCTTTATTATAGGTATTATATTAAACTTTAGTATTATTAAACCTCTAGCTATAATATATAATAGGGTATAAGTATTACTATATACTAAAGCCCTTTATAGAAGAGGGGCTTATATAAAAATATATATAAAGTATATAAGACGTCTATATATCTATAGGGAAAGCCGCTATAGTAGTAGAACGCGCCTACTACTTACTTAATAAAGAAATAACTACTCCTAATTAAATCTAGGGTATAATATACCCTAGAGCTAATATATATAGCATAGCTAGAAAGCCTGCGCGATATAGGAGAATTATAGTAGACTTAAAGGTAGGACGCTATATAGAAAAAGGCGACACTATAATATACCTAATAGGGGACGACCTAACTATAATAACTAAAGGATAATAACTAGAAATAGTAGAAACTTATAAATATCCTAAAAGACATTAAAGAATATCTAGAGAAGGAGAAGATAATTACCCATGTATAGGGGTAGCGCGTATAGCTTAATAGGCAGGGCAAATCTCTTAGAAACTATAGATAAGATATAATAGGAATTAGAACGCTATAGAGAACAGGCTTAGGCGTATTAAAGATGTGATAAAATTATAGGGAATACTAATAACGTATATAATAAAGCCCTTATAGGCTAATATTACAGCCAGCGCTTAATAAGTACCCCTCTAGCGTATATCTAACGTAGCACCTATTAGGTCTATAGTTAGGGTCTAAATACTAAAAGTTATAAAAGTAGAGCTAAAATAGATCCTTATATTAATTAGAGTATATATACTAAAGGCAGTAGTAGTAAGAGTTCTATATAGTAGTAATATAGGAGTTATACTCCCTAACTAATAGGTAAAGAACTAGGCTATTACCTAGGGAGATATCTCTAAGTATAAGATCCTCCGCTAGGACTACCTAGTTAAAGTAATTAGGGTACCCCTTAATATATAAGTAGAAAGAAGGCAAGGCGCTATAAATTTATAACTTATCTAAAAGACTATAAAGGTTATTAAAAAGCTAGTCTTAGGAATTACTATATCTAGAGTTATATAGCTTTATAAAGTACGTATAATATATATAGGAGTATTACTAGGGTTCTAAAGGGTTAAAATGCGCGGTACCCTAATAATTAACCTGCTAACCTAAGAGATATAGGCGGCAGTAGTATATAAAGGAATAGTTTAGATAGCCTCTAGTATAAAGCCCGGCTGGACGTAAATAGAAGATACTTATAAGTTACTAGACTAACTAATACTATAAAAGGGCTAACAATAGTATAATATAACTATGGATACTTAAACTATAGAGTAATACATCCCCTATTTAATAGCCTAGACCTAGAAGAGTACTAGATAATAGCCCTATAGGAACTAGTATATAAAAAGTAAAACCCTAAAATATACTAACTAAAAGGATACTACCTCCTATATAAACTAGACCTAGCTACCTATATATGCTTTTTAGTTAGTTAATGTATTAATATATAGGTACAGAGCTACTATAATATTAGCCCTAATATAGATAAACTATAACTAGCTACTTATTAGGGATAAATTAGATTAACGTTTGTAACCTAGGGGATAATAAACCCTAAATCGCTATATAGGGACTACCTTAATAGGCTATCGATATAGCTAAAGGTAAGGTAATAGTCCTCCAGGACTTTAATACATACTATATATTATAAGGAGTGTAGTAGGCTATAGTTAAAGTATAGGCAACTTATCTGCTAAATAAGCTAGAAACGCGGGGCCTTACTCTAACTACCCTAACTAGTAAACCTATCTAGAAAAGAGGAATATAAGAGAGTATAATTAACCTTATATTTATATAAGATATATTTATAGACCGATTAGAGTTCTACGGACTAGAAGATATATAGGCAATTACTATAGACTATATACCTATATATATAACGCTTGACTTTACTGCACTAATATAATAAACTTACTAGAGATATGCCACTAATAAACTTAACTAAGAAAAGTATACCTAGGAAGTTACTAATAGGCTAGCAGCTATACCCTAGGCATTACTAGAGGATATCTAAAGGATTATAAATAACTATTTAGAAGAATACTAACTAAAGGCTTAGCTTAATAAACACGCCCACCGTAAATAGTTACTAAAGGCGGCCTAGCTACTTATAGGTATAAAGATAGCAAGGCGACAGTATGGTGTAATAGGAGAAGCCTACTACTAATAGAGCTATAAGGCTCTAAATAATAGGCTTAAGAAGATAATATAAAAAGAAGATAGAAATAACTGACGCTAATTCCTAAAAGAAATTACCTTAGACTCTACTAAACTATATAATAAGAGACTTTAGCATATATTAAAGTAGAGTAGGCAAGCCGCTAAGGAGACACTAGGGGATTACTATCTACCTATACCGCGCCAGATAGAATAGGACTAGTATATAATTAATAATAAGGAAAAAATAAAAATAATAGTAGAGAGGTTCTTCCTAGGCGCGGGCCAAGCAGATCTATTAGATATTAGTAGCTAAACCTACCCCTTACCTCTAGAAATAAGCTATATAGTATTAGTAAAAGAAATAAAGAATACTATATAAAATCTCCCTATTAGTAAAGCGCTAGGGCTAAACAAAATTCTATATAGGATAATTAAAGCCGCGGTAGAAGCGGTAGTAATACTACTTACTAATACTATAACTACCTACCTCTAGGGAGGCGAACTACCTAAATACTTTAAAGCAATAACTATGGTCGTCTTATAAAAGGTAAAGAAAAAAGACTACTCCTTTCTAAGAAGCTACTAACTAATTACCCTAGAAAATACCCTAGGGAAGCTTTTAGAAAAGATAGTTATAGAACGTATATAAGAAGAAGTAGAGGTATAGGAGCTACTACTATAGATATAAATAGGCATAGGAAGAAACGATTAACCCTCTTATCTATAAATCCTAAAGCTATTATATCTTAGTTATTATTATATATCTCTAGTAGTTTAAATATAAAAAAAGAGGAATAGGATTGGTAATAGAGGTAATCTCTAGAGAATACCTATAGGTATTAGTATTAATTTACTTTTGTACCTCTCAATTATAATTTTTATAATATACTCTATTAGGAAGGCTTAGATAAACTTAATTATCTAGTTTAGTAGGCCTTTATTTCTTAAGATCTATAAAAGTCTCTTATATAATATATTATTAAAAGCTCTGCTTAGGTCTAGGCTTAGTATAGATATAGTATATCTTAGGTAAGCTTACTATACCGCTTAGATACTTAAGGTAATTAGGGAGAGAGCTAATATAAACCTAATTATATAGGGAAATATAGTTGTAAAAAACCGTACTAGGCTAGACTAGGTGTATAATAAGTATACTATATAGGTAAAACAACACTACACTAAATTTGCACTAGATAAATACTAGCTTATTTACTTTATAAGAAAAAGGAAAATAAGCAATAATCTAGCCTTAATAGTAAATATCTAGGGCTATAAAGTAAAACTAGAAGCCATCCTTAAGGCCCTAGGGGTCTAAGTAGACTCTAAACTAGACTAAAATATATATATTATATAGACGACCTATAGGGGAGTAGTAGCATTTTTAGCAGGATTATAGATTACTACCTTAATATAGGGACCCTCTTTTAGACCCATACACCTACTATATATAGTAGTAGTAGGGCTAATAATACTATACGGCTCCTAGATCTAGGGCCTAGGACTAGGTAGTAAGGTATTAGCAAAAAGCTCCCTAGCGCTACTAGCTAAGCTATAAAACTAGTACCTATATAGAACTATAGGGGCCTATAGAAAGATACTATGTGCTATACTAGAACGCAAAGCAGCGGTTTTACTACTAGACTTATATATTAATATAACTACTATATAGAGAATAGTTATAGTATAAGGCTACTTAGTAGAAGAAAATATATACTAAATACTAAAATATATATAAGGAATAAGGCGTATATAAGAAGCGAGGGCCCCTTAAAGAGGTGATATACCTAAGTATACTAGCTAGGAAGCTCTCTACCTATAGGTGGTAGAGAGAGAAAAGAAAATATAGAAACTACTAACCTACTAGGCAAAGACCTGTTACCGCGCCAGTAGAGCGCTACTATAGCAATAGAGGATAAGAGGCTATTAGTATAGATAGAGATCTACTATACTTATTATAAGATAGGTAGATCTTAAATAGAAGTGACAATAGAAGGAGGTAGTAAAAATATAAGACATAGCTATATAGAATACCCTATAGTTAATACTAATACTCTCTCTATATAAAGGACTAATAAAGGTAGAATTTATAGCTACCTTCTTACTATAGATAGAGGTTCTAAGCCTAAATATATAGCTAGTAAGTATTTATATTCTAAATACTATACCTTAATATACTTATAGATAGCCTATTTAGTTAGTATACTATATACTACTTTTCTATAGCTATGCTTAGTAAGGGACTAGCTATTTACTAGTATAGGTATAAATAATATTGCCTATACTCTCTATAAGTAGGGGCCTATAAGTAGTAGTAAAATAGCTATAGGCTAAAAAGTCCTCTAGTAGTTCTAAATAGTATATAAGATCTAATAGGAGGACACTAAAGGATACGCCCTCTTCTAGCCCTTAGAGACTAAATACCCCTACCTAGCCGTAAGTAGTACGCTAGCAAATTACTAGATACTCTTACTACCCCCTTTAGATCTTCTAATATACCTAGATAGTATATAAGGTAGACCTAAAGATATAAAGATATATTAGCTAGGTAAAGATAAAACGTATAAAACTAGCTAAAAGGAAATACTTAAGTTTTTTTCTTTATAGAGCCTTTTCCTATATAGAAAGGTAGAAGCCTATAAAGACCTAAATTGGGACTAAATTAGGCAATAAATAGAATAAATTATTTATATAGGTATTTATATAGGTATAAGGAATATTTTATCCCTTACTTAGGTATATGTCTAGGAGCTCTTAGGAGCTACTAAGGCTAGCTTTTAGCTAGGCCTTAACACCCCCTTATAAGCTCCTTAGGCTTATAGCCCTCCTTACTCTCCTTATTAGTTCGTCTCTTCCCTTAAGGCTATACCTATATTATTTACTATATCGTCCTCTTCTATTAACTCCCTATAACCCTTACTTAGCTTACTTACTCCCTACTGTATACCCTAGGCAATATACCTTATAATAGGTAAATAAATAAATAAATATTTATATAAATATTTATAAAGAGCTTTAAAACTTTATATTAAGCTTTAAGCCTAAGTATATAATTATTATATTATTTCTATTTATTACCAAATCTAGTCCCTTTGTGGGTCTATATACTTCTACCTTTCTATATAGAAAAAGGCCCTATAAGGGGAAAAACCTAAGCATTTCCTTTTAGCTAGTCCTATACATTCTACCTTTACTAAACTAATATATCTTTATATCTTTAGGTCTACCTTATATACTATCTAGGTATATTAGAAGATCTAAAGGGGGTAGTAAGAGTATCTAGTAATTTGCTAGCGTACTACTTACGGCTAGGTAGGGGTATTTAGTCTCTAAGGGCTAGAAGAGGGCGTATCCTTTAGTGTCCTCCTATTAGATCTTATATACTATTTAGAACTACTAGAGGACTTTTTAGCCTATAGCTATTTTACTACTACTTATAGGCCCCTACTTATAGAGAGTATAGGTAATATTATTTATACCTATACTAGTAAATAGCTAGTCCCTTACTAAGCATAGCTATAGAAAAGTAGTATACAGTATACTAACTAAATAGGCTATCTATAAGTGTATTAAGGTATAATATTTAGAATATAAATACTTACTAACTATATATTTAGGCTTAGAACCTCTATCTATAGTAAGAAGGTAGCTATAAATTCTACCTTTATTAGTCCTTTATATAGAGAGAGTATTAGTATTAACTATAGGGTATTCTATATAGCTACGTCTTATATTTTCGCTACCTTCTTCTATTATCGCTTCTAGTTAAGGTCTACCTATTTTATAATAAGTATAGTAGATCTCTATCTATACTAATAGCCTCCTATCCTCTATTACTATAGTAGTACTCTACTAGTACAGCAATAAGTTTCCGCTTAGTAAGCTAGTAGTTTATTTTTTTTTTCTCTTTCTACTACCTATAGGTAGAGGGCTTCCTAACTAGTATACTTAGACGTATTACCTCTTTAAGGGGCCCTCACTCCTTATATACATCTTATCCCTTATATACGTTTTAGTATTTAGCGTATATTTTCTTTTACTAGGTAGCCTTATACTATAACTATTTACTATATAGTAGTTATATTAATATATAAGTCTAGTAGTAGAACTACAACTTTACGTTCTAGTACGGCGCGTAGTATTCACCTATAGGCCCCTATAGTTCTATATAGGTACTAGTTTTATAGCTTAGCTAGTAGCACTAGGGAGCTTTTTACTAATACCTTACTATCTAGCCCTAGGCCCTAGATCTAGGAGCCGTATAGTATTATTAGCCTTACTATAAATAAATAAATAAATATCTATATAATTTCCTATATAACTATTTCTATAAACTCTATAATTAATTAATAATATAAAAATATATATCTATACGCCTATATATTTATATAAAGCTCTATATAAAGCTCTATATAAAGTTCTATATAAGGCTCTGCACAAAGCTCTATACAAGGCTCTACACGAAGCTCTGCTCGAAGCTCTGCTCGAAGCTCTGCTCGAGGCTCTGCACGAAGCTCTGCTCGAGGCTCTGCACAAAGCTCTGCTCGAGGCTCTGCACGAAGCTCTGCTCGAGGCTCTGCACGAAGCTCTGCTCGAGGCTCTGCACCAAGCTCTGCTCGAAGCTCTGCACGAAGCTCTGCTCGAGGCTCTGCACCAAGCTCTGCTCGAAGCTCTGCACGAAGCTCTGCTCGAGGCTCTGCACGAGGCTCTGCACGAAGCTCTGCTCGAAGCTTTGCACGAAGCTCTGCACGGGGCTCTGCACGAAGCTCTACCAAAGCTCTACGTAAAGCTTACCCCCTTCTGTAAGGCAAATATATACCTACTAGTAGTCCTTAAGTATTATTTAAAGCTAGCTCGTCAGTTTGGGTACTCTGGCTGCGGTAGGAAGTGGGCTGCGGTGGTCGTGGGAGAGGTGCGGCTGCTACGACTCGGGGGCGTCGGGCGCGATAACGAGACAACGAATTAGAATCGGGAAAATCGGGCAACGTAGTCTTCTTCGTCAGGTTTGATTTGGTAATTCTGGCCATTAGGAATAGCTTAGGGAGCTATAGGAGTTGAGATAATTTGGCTTAAAGTAGGTGTATATAGGCCCAATTACCGCGCGCGGGATTAACAAAAATCCGAACCGTGTACCAGACCTTCTAACGAAGGTCTTGCCAAAAGCGGTTAGCGTCTTGGCAAGGTAAGCCTTGGCAAGAAGGTCTGGGAACGAGACAATATGCGAGAGCACGGGGCTCTCCTATAGAGGCCCCTGCGGTGGGGTTCTATAACACTTCTTTAGCTGTTTTAGAACCAAATGTATTGTGGTAAGGTTTTTAAAATACCTAGAGAAGTTAGTGCCCATAGTAGCATATAAGAGTGCTGTAAACGTATAGAGCTTCTCTTCCTGCTTTAGGTAGTCTTATTATTAAAGCTTATAGAGCTTAAAGAGCATTCTTTATATCTCTATAGATTGCTAAGTTTATTGTCCTTATTAACTTAATAACCTAGGTATAGCTGTTCTAGTAGATAATAGAGTTGCTACTAGTGCTATAGGAGCCGCTGCTAGTACTACAGGAGCTGCTACTGGTGCTATAGGAGCTACTACTAGTGCTATAGGAGCTGCTACTATTAAAGGTATGTTTGGCTTAGTGTTTTCCTTAATTTCGTCTTCTATCTTATCTGGGTCAATATAGTTCTAAATCTTCGCAAAACTTACTTCTTAGCAGATAAATTAAAACTATAAAGGCTAGTCCTTTTAGGTTAGTAAAAGTGGATTAGTAGAGTCCATAGATATAGGTGCCATGGTGGCTTTTATTATTTTCTTAAGGTTGCATAAAGAGACGCGCTTACGCGTAAAGGACGCGATATTTCGTGACAAACTATGCTTAAAGAGGCTTAGTAGTATTCGTCTGGCCACTAAGATCTCCCTAGTGCTTAGAAGGTTACCAGGCTTATAACTTTTAGCTAGGTAGGTATTACAATAAATAATATAAGCTAGCTAATAGGTAGAGACACAGAATTGAATAAGTAATCTATTTTATTTAAGGTGGCTCTAAGAGTCCTAATATATATAAGGAAATAACCCTAGGTTGACCTTTGGTGTCTATAGTTATTTAGAGTCTAACACCTTAGCAGTAAAGCTACCTCTATAGCCAATATCACCTCCTTACGCCCTTAACCCTTACAATTGATTATATAACGTCTTATAGACTCCTTAAATATATACGCTCTATAGCCACTACCCCTGTCCCATAATATTACATTACGCCTTTTTACTACTAATACTTAGCCTATAACCAATTCTACGTCTCTATAATACTATAGGCGCTGCTAAAAGTAGTATATCTATAAGTTACCTTACTTTATACTTTTAAGGAACCTATAATAGTAAGACAATATTCCTTATTAGCTACTATATTAAACCTAAAAAATAATTTAATACCTATACTTAACTTATAACGCCAATTAATCCTAGGAGAATTTAATTTATTAGCCTTAGCCTTAACCCCTAAGGGGAAGCCTAGTAGCTTAAAAGATTATAATAACCTTTATAAGGTAGACACTAATAATATCTTATCTTTTATTAACTATATAACTACGGATAAGTAAGTAGAAAGGCTATTATCTATTAAAATTTAAATATAAGACGCTAAGATATTTATAAAAATAGTAGTATAAGAGCCTAATAAATACTACCACCTTCTATAGAATTACTACCTAAAGCTTATATAAGCTAAGATACGTACTGCCTAAGATTGCAATATTATCTAATGTTACGGCGCTGGTGGAAAACGGTAGATCTTGGCAGACGTGGATTATAGTAGACGTAAGTCACATAACTTAAGGACCGCATAAAATATTAAACGGCGCTGCTATTCTTCTCCTTCTTTTCTCTAGCTTTAGATCCTCATTTATAGACTACTAATTATACAGGCTTGCGCGTCCCTTATACCGTGCTCGTGCCTTAATTAACTGAGTCGCTAATATTATCTAAAGCTTAACTACTCTTTCTTCCTAAGAAGGAACTTAAATATATCTATAAAGGACATAGAACAGGACCCTAAGGACATCACTAGGACCACAAGGACAGGACAGACCCCTAAAAACCAAAAGAATACAAATAGAACGCGAAACCTAAGAATAGGACACACATGGACTAGAACCCCTAGAAAATAAATAAACACCAGAAATTACCTAATACCCCTACTACTATGCCAAGAAATATAGTAGCCGGCAAAGCCGCTGTAGGACCTATAAATACCTCTAATAGTAAAACAGTCGCCGTCTTGACCCCCTAGGAAGAGCTCATAGTAGCTAATACCAAAATTAAACGGCTTCAAGAGCTGCTTAAAACTAGAGACACCCCTACACCTAGTAAGGAGTCATTAGACACCTAAAGACTTGCTATAGTCCTTAAGACCCTAGCCCAACGTACAGTATTAGTATTATTGCGGTCCGCGAAGGTTGCGGACCCCCTATTGCTTATAGATGGAACCGACCCTATATTTAATAACTAGAAGCTTTAACTGCAAGACAAGCTTAAAGTTAATGTGGACTACTTTCCTAATGCCTAAGCTAAAATGGTATACGTCTTCGGCCGTACCGGTGGTAATGTATAGATACACCTACGTCCGCAATACGCCTAGGACTTAGCAGACCCCTTCCTCTCTGAAGAAGAGATAATTAACCACCTATCTTCTATTTATAAGGACCCCTTTAAAGTATAGAACGCCCGGCTTAATTATAAAAGCCTAAATATAAAAATGACAGAGACCTTCTTGGCCTTTTAGACCCGCTTTCTACACTTAGCTGGATAGGCTTGAATCCCCCAGGAAGATCTAATACTAGACCTCTTTAATAAGCTTACCTTAGACCTATAGCGCGCTGTACTACCAGTTTATACTACTGTATAGACGCTTAAGGAACCTATGGACCAATGCCTAGCTATTGACTAGGGCCTTTGTCGAATTAAGGCATATACTAAGTGGTATAAGACTAGAAGCTCTACTAACCAGAATATAAGTACTACTAGAACGGGCCGCAGCGCCCTAATAAGATCTGCAACCCCTATAGCACCAGCCGTATAGCCCGCCGATAATTTAGCAGCTAGTCGTGCAGCTAGTCCTACTATGGGTCTAGCGAATGCTTAGCCTACGTATAGTAACCCCCATATATAGGCCCTTAGCGATTAGGGAGCTTGCTTCTCTTGCGGCTAGAAGGGCTATATTATAAAGAATTGCCCGACAAATGTAAAAGCGGGCGAGGTTCTATTAATTTAGGAGGATAGTATGGAGTCGGAAAAAGAGGAACCCTAGAGGAAGACTCCTCTCTAGGGTTAAAAGGGATTAATATATTATATATTGATTTAGGTCAGCTAGTTGGTAGAAGAAGCTGCACTATCCCTTATACTTTATTCCGTAATAGATATTAAGTTTTAACCTCTGCTTTAGCTAATTCTAGAGCAAATGCCTTCGCCTTAATAGACACCTAATATGCTATAAAGCTAGCTAATTTTCTAAATACACCCCTTAAAAAACTACCCAAACTAATTCCTATTTACGGGTATAACGGATAGATAGGGCCACCTATTACAACAATCTTGCGGATTTACCTCTATGTTAACAGACGAAGACAGTATAACGTCCCCTTACTTATTACGGACCTAGGAAGCTACGATATAATTTTAGGAAGAAAATAGCTAGCCTATTTAGGCTTATAGCTTAATATATAGAGCAGACGGCTTATTTAGCCTAAAACCCTACCCCTAACCCCTTTCTTTATAAAAGAAATTAGCATTATAATAGAAAACCTCGTGCGGCTATAAGTAGACACCGTTTACTAGGCCAATGCTATACATAGAGACCAGGCCTTTAAGAAAAATGTACAGCTTAATCTATAACGGGTCCGCATACTACGCCGCCCCTAGACTACCTATATTATGCCACCCGCACTAGAGATTAAAAAAGTTAGTAAAAAGCTAGCGGAGCTCCCCACAGGGAACTTAGGCCCTATACAGCCACAAAGAATAGTAAGGAGCATTAAACGCTATACTAAACATATAGACTGGAGGGATAACTTACAGAAGATAGAATAGGAGCTAAGAAAGATTACAAACCCTAAACCGTAAAATACAACCCAATAATAGTCCGTAAAGAAACCTATAGACCTCCCACCAGTTAATATCTGCTATATTGGCGCTATAGGATTCTACCAGAACTTAGTCTAACCTAATACTATTACCTTTACTACCAGCTTATATAAAATTAATTAAATAATTAAGGAAAAGGAAAATAAGCTTAGCAAACAGAAAGGCGAGCTTATAGATAAGGAGCTAGTAGAATAGAAACTACCCTATTAATACTAGAAATTTAAGGACGTATTCTCTAAGGTAGTATTAAATATACTCCCGCCTCACTAACTATATAACTATAAGATTGAGATTGAGCCAGATAAGGAAGATATACTTAGCTATAGCCCCCTTCGTTAGCAGTCTACTGCCGAATTATAGGCTATAAAGCAGTACCTTATTAATAACCTAAATAAGGGCTTTATTAAACCTAGTCAAGCCCCTTTTAACTCGCCTATTCTTTTTACCAAAAAGCTAAATAGAGGACTTTGTTTCTGCATTGACTACCATAAACTAAATAATATAACCCGCAAGGACCGCTACCCACTGCCCTTACTTAATAAGACTTTAACCCAAATAAGTAGAGCTAAGATCTTTACTAAGCTTAATATCCGTCAGGCCTTTTACCAGATTAGGATAGACCATAAATTAGAAGATCTTACTATATTTTAGACCCGTTACGGAACATATAAATACAAAGTACTTCCTTTTAGACTAACTAACGGACTGGCTACATACCAGCAATACATAAATAATATACTCTTTAACTACCTTAACAACTTCTATACGGCCTACCTAGATAATATTATAATCTACTCTAAGAATAAGTTAGAACACAAGGAGCATATCTACAAAGTCCTATAATAGCTCCACAAGGCTAGTCTCTAGGCCAATATTAGAAAATTGGAATTTAGTATTAAGCGTATAAAGTACCTAGGTTTTATTATTAGTATAGATAGAATTAAAGCCGACCTAGAGAAAACAGCTGTAATTAACTAGTGGACACCCCCACGGACCGTAAAAGGGGTGCAATTATTTTTAGGTTTCTGTAACTTCTACTAACGCTTTATTAAGAACTATAGCAGGATTGCCCGGCCTCTTAACCGCCTTACTAGGAAAGACCAGCCATTCTACTTTAACGCCATATATATACAGGCCTTTAATAAGCTTAAAAAACGGCTGGTATCGGCTCCCCTACTTACCCACTTTAACCTAGAATAGCCCTTAATACTAGGAACTAATGCCTTAGATAGCGCGATAGCCAGCGTTTTTTCCTAAAAGTAACCAAACGGAAAATAGCACCCTATTATATACTATTTAAAGACTATAATAGATGCCAAGCTAAACTACTATATCTATAACAAAGAAATGCTAGCTATTATCTCTAGCTTTTAGTAATAGTGTATATAGCTAGAGGGGACCCCTAAGCCCATTAAGGTAGTTTCGGATTATAAGGCCCTAGAATACTTTATAACAACTAAGGCCCTTACGGCCCAGCAGGCACGCTAGGCGGATATCCTATCTTAGTTTAACTTCTTAATTATATATAGACTAGGCGCTACAAACCGTGCGGATACTCTTATAAGGCGTAAACAGGACCTAGGTAACTAGGCGATTGTGAAGATCTTATTACAGACCTAAATACTACTATAACTAGAGCACCTTAACCCCCAGATATAGGCAGAGCTAAATACAAACCCTTTAGATGCTGAGATATATCCCGTCAACTCCATAGAACTTGACCTTATTAATAAACTGCTATAGGCAAACTATACGGCCCCTTCTCTATAGGAGTACCGCGAAAAGGTAAAGGATGCTACTAGCTTATGGTCCCTTAAAAACAGACTACTTAAGCACCAGAAACGGCTAGTGGTGGTAAAGGAACAGAATTTACAGACCTAGCTTATCGCCAAAGTATATACCTAGGTCTCTACGGCCTACCCTAGAAAAAATAAGACCTATAAGATTATTAGTGACCGTTACTACTAGCCCGGAATGGTTATAGATATTAACCGCTATGTACGGAACTATAACAACTGCTATAGGTCTACGATTTTATAGGACAAAACCCTAGGACTATTAAAGCCACTCCCAATACTAGAACGCCCCTAGCAGTATATCTCTATAGACTTTCACAAGCTGCCTACGGACCGTAACGGATATAATATAGTAATAATCCTAGTTAACCGCTTTGGTAAGCGCCCGTTCTTAATCCCCTGTTATAAGGATATTAATGCCAAGGAGGTAGCCTAACTATATATCCATTATGTCTACCAAATTTACGGACCACTAGATACTATTATATCCAATTACAGGCCGCAGTTTATATTGGCCTTCTAGAATAAGTTTACTCGGATCCTTAGCATTAAGCTAAAGCTTTCTATAGCATACCACCCCCAGATAGATGGTTAGACAGAGATTATAAATTAATACTTAGACTAGAGGCTCCGGCCCTTTATTAACTACTTTTAGGACAACTAGGGCGAACTGCTACCCCTAATAAACTACGCCCAGGTAACCCTACCCTATAACTCTACGGGATTTGCACCTATTTAGCTAGAAATAGGATACTTACCCTGTATAAGCTTTAACTGGGAAAGACTAGAGGGGCCACAGACCGTACACAAAAAACTGTCTTATAAGGAAGCCTAGTAATATACTAAACGCTTAGAAGAAGCTTAGACGGTAGCCCGTACAAATCTAGAAAAGGCCTAGAGATTAATAGAATAGCAGGCAAACAAGTACAGGCGTAAGCCTGACTTTACTATAGATAATAGGGTCTAGGTTATAACAAAGAACTAGAAGACAGAACGGCTTAGCCGTAAGCTAGACTATAAGATGGCAGGACTATATAAAATCCTTAACAAAAAAGGTAACTTGTACAAGGTTGAGCTCCTAGACTTAATTAAGGTCTATCCTATTTTTTTGCCGGATAAGCTATGGAAGGCTATAAATAACCTACTACCTAGACAAAAGAATAAGCCTCCCCTGCTAATTTAAGTTAATAGTGACGACGAATGGAAAGTTAATAAAATACTAGCCTATAAACTAGTATAAGGAACGCTATGATACCGTATTTAATGGAAAGGCTACGATCTAGACCTAACCTAGTACCCCGCCTAAAACTTTATAGGCTACCCCTAGAGACTTAAAGAATTCTATAACTAATACCCTAATAAACCCGGACCCCCGAAGTACCTTAATAAGTAGATGGAGTACTGGTATAGCGAAGATGATAGGCTGCCTATTGAGTATAAAGATAAGAATACCCCATGGATATAATATGGACATATAAAGCCTAAGGGCAGGCTTTTTTGGAGGGGGGGGTAATGTTACGGCGCTAGTGGAAAACGGTGGATCTTAGCAGATATGGATTATAGTAGACGCGAGTCACGTGACTTAAGGACCGTATAAAATATCAAGCGGCGCTGCTATTCTTCTCCTTCCTTTCTCTAGCTTTGGATCCTTGTTTATAGACTACCAATTATATAGGCTTGCGCGTCCCTTATGCCGTGCTCGTGCCTTGATTGACTAAGTCGCTAACATCTAAGACCTATAAGCTTATAAGACGCTCGCTAATAACACGCGCTAAAAGACTGAAATAACCTTTATATATCTAAACGCGACATCTAATAGTTAAAGAAGGCTAAAATTGCACTTATTACTACGGTTATTAAACGAAAGGGCATAATTAAATATCTATAATCTTAGCTTAATAAGTATATTTATAATAACGCTAAACACCTTTCTACTGTATATAACGCTACCTAAATCTTTACGCCCCTAGAAATCTTACCTACTTAACGCTTAATAGAGGATTAGTATTAAGCAGCTTTACCTAATAAAAACCCCTACTAAAGTAGCGACAATAAAAGCTATAATAATTAAACCTAAGCTGCTACTATAGGGTCTAATGCACGTTACCCTAACCCCCTAGTCTTTTAGGAAGACTATAAGGAATACAGCTACTAAAAGATATAAATCCATAAGAAACTAACTTAGAGCGCCTACCTTTTTCCTATAGAAGATACTAAAATTGGTTATATTATTAGGCGAATAAAGAGTATACTATTTAATAGACTCTTCGCCTAATAGAAGACTAATAGCCCCTAAAAGTGGTAGTTCCACTAAGAAGTCCTTAACAATCTTAATCTAATATACTGCGACTATAACCTACTAGCTACTAACTAAGCTAAACTATATATCCTAAAGTTAAGCCCTATTAAATTATTTAATAAGTTCTATATTAAATTCTAAGAATATACTAGAGCCCTTACATAAGATAATACTAAAGACTAAGAAGATCCCCTTAAAAAAGTTACTTATTGCCTTAGTTATGCAGCCGCCAGCTATAACTCTAATAATATTTACAATATAGTAGCAGCCCTATAGAAGATTAAACAATTACTAAATTAAATTACTACTATTAACCTTTACCTAAAGATCTTTTTATAGAAGCCCTTTAGACCTATTAAACCTATATATACTAAGCCACTAACGCCTACTACCCTAAATACTACTAAAGCTAATATTAACCTCTTTATACCAACCTTTCCGCAAAAACTCTTAGATAGAAAGCGTAAGCTACTCCAGAAACTAGGACGCTACTATAAATACTATTAAAAAGGCTATTATTATAATAACCTAAACTACCTAATAGCTAGGTTTAGTAGCTGCCGCCTAATAACTAACCTAGTACCCTAAATACTAAATACGTTGCTATACGCCACTATTATATAAGATAAAGACGTAGTAATAGCGGTAGAGTTAGATATAAAAGCGGAAAATACTAAATTCTAGTCCTAAGTCGCGGGTTAGGACGCCCTAATAATAAAGGGATCTATATATTAGCCTACTTAGTAGATAACTTAGTAAAGATAAATAGACGGAAATAGGTAGTTTTACCTATAATAGGAATTACTACTAAAAAATAATATAAAAGCCGTTCTATAATTAATTGCGCAGCTACTAATAAATTTATAAATACCTAATTTATACATACTTATAACCTACCTACTTTACCCCTTACTAAAGCCCATGCCCTATAACTCACTAATAGTAGTTATACCACATAAAAGGTTACCTATATAGTATAACTCCATTTAGATATAAATAGGCACTAGGAAGAGCTTTAGGCCTATATTATACTACTTACTAACTACCCTATTATCCTTAAAATAAACTAGCCTAAATAATATAACCCTACTATTAACTAGAAAAAAAAGAGAGGTAACCTTTAACTCTAAATACTATAGAGAGACTTGCCTAGGGCATAGCCTAGCCGCCTCTATTTACTTTCTAGGATATTAACCTAAGGAACCCCTTATTACCCTACCTATAATTAACTACTATTACATAAGTACCGCGGCCTTCTACTATATAGTATATAGGAAAAACTGGACCGTTACTACAGCTTTCTAATTATAACTATATAAGCTTAATAAAGAATAGGACTACATCCTTTATAGTAATAGGATAGACATAGTTAACCTTCCGGAAGACGATGCCCTTATAAAACTTTATAGAATTTCTATTTAGATTGTTATGAGGTTTTAAGGGAGGAATAGTAGATATAAATAAAAGATATAAATTAACAATCTAGTTCTTAAAGCTAGCTACCCTTTTAAAAAGAAATATAAAGGATTTAAATATAAGGGGACTTTATAGATAGGGGCTATAAAGCACGATTATAGGAACAGAATAGATTATGGAGGAGACAAATTCTTAAGAAGGTAAGGCCTCTAAGATTATAGAGACTATATACTACAGGTACATACCTTTGGTATATAATTAATGGCTATTTAAGGGGTGTCCGGGGGTTGTCCTAAGGGCAACCTAAGGTAACCGCAATAATATCTCTTATAGTTAACTTATATTATAAATATAGCTTTATCTAGTTGCTAACCTTCCTTCTATACTAAGTATATAAAATTAAATATATAATTGTCCTATAATATTTAATCTATCTCTAACGCTAAGTATACGCGTCCTGTTATTCTCTATAGGCGTTTAATACCTTATCTAATTTATTATAAGGTCTTATATTTAATTTAAGGCGTTTTTCTATAAAGGTAAACTTTCCCTAGCTTTTACTAAAGTATAAAAGCTTTATAATAATGGGGAGTATATTTATCTTAAAGAACGGCGAGTGTTTAATACTTAACTAGCCGCTTACACTTAATATGCCTATCTTAAAAAGGTCTATAAGAAGGTCTATTTAAAGGAATAGAAACTGGCTAAATAGGGTCTTTATAAGCTTAAGAAGGAAGAGGCTAAAAGGGATTTATATCTAATAGAGAGGGAAATATCTCCGAGTACTTCGGTAGCTAACCCTTTAGCCCTTAGGTAATTTCTTCTTTAGCGATCCTTTTTTATTAATACTACCTAATCTAATTTCTTCCAATACTCCTACACCTTTTTTAGAGTATTCTTTAAGTTCTATAGTAGCTCCTAGGTAGTTTTATTATAGCCCATCTAAATGTTAAAGATAGTTATACCCCTAGTCCGCCAACGCGAATCGAGCCAGCGTGGGTTTCAATAAGCGAATATCCAACCAATAAAATATCGGCAAATGCCAATATTTGCAGCGCCAATATTAAATATTGGCAATAGTTTAGACCAAATTATTATAATAGAAGTATACTTATTC
>Ga0307507_10001646_pt1 | contig 49492 bp, 20 predicted proteins | sample 7_EM_MG_FD_207223 | JGI IMG/M metagenome (GOLD analysis project Ga0307507, IMG submission 207223) | Populus trichocarpa ectomycorrhiza microbial communities from riparian zone in the Pacific Northwest, United States - 7_EM | ecosystem: Host-associated > Plants > Roots > Unclassified | place...
TGGCCCAAAAAGACCAAACCAACCAAAAGAACCCTGAAAAACACCCTAATAATCCCCTGAGATGCATGCATCACAGGGGAGGCACAGGTGGAACGACGGTGGTACGTAGTCGCGCGCGACCACCAGACCTATACCCAATAATAGCCCCCTACAACAACAATAAGAACGGGCGAATACCACACTAAAAAGCGGAAATACCCCAATTAAGAAGGCATCTGACAAAATATAAAGCCTATTAGACGCGTCTAGTATCCAGAACTATAGGGGAGTATCTATTAGCCATTATAAACTAATGTAGCTAGTAGAATGGCTCCAGTCTAGCAAACCTTAGGCGCCCCTCTAGTAAACCCTTAATTAAATCCTCCAATGGCTAAACAAAATCAAAGATAAACAAAACCCCCCCCTATAGGCGAACCGTACCTAGGCCGCCATAGCTACGCTCCTATAGCACAGGGAACCTACCCCCCTAAAAATAATAACCGGGTATATAATCACAATACAACTAAATACAGAAAAGGTAGAGGAACTTAGGGGATAATCAAAAATAAAAGTTCTTATAGAGATTCGCAAGGAGGTCTACGACGCCGTTACAGTCTAACACCTTAGAAGTAGAGACATTAGAGTCACCCTAAAGGACCAATAGGTAAAGGAACGGGCCGTAAGGGCAGGGGACAGGCTAGGAGAGCGTATTAGTATAAAAGTGCTTTATAAAGATTACCTAGTTGAAGTCCTGTCGGTTTCTATAAGCCTTAGGGTAGAAAGGGGACGCCAGGCGGATAATACAGCAACTATACAGGAGATAGTAAAATAAATGGAACGCCTTATACTAGGACTTGTAATTACCCAGATCTAATGGCTTTAATAGGAAAATACAAACCAAGTATATAATAAGAACAATAAGAGGATATAAGGGGCGCTAGAGACTCGCTAGGGAGATAATAAACAAACATATAGCTCCCTTATTGTCAGCGTATATATACTAGGAATGCAAAAACTCCTTATCTAAAAAGGAATAATTATAAATGGCCTTATATACAACACAAGGCTTTACAACCACAGACTACGCCTGGAATGATGTTATTACTGCGTATAATAGGGACATACCCAATCCATATGCGCAGCATAGGTATGCTGCGGCCACTATGCAGGCCCCCACAATATAAGACAATATATAAATTAAGACTAAATAAAATGTGTGAACTATTACCAAAGCATATATAAGGCGTGGGAGAGAGAAGACTGCATTAAATATAGAAGATAGAAGAAAAGGGCTTAACAGCTACGGGAATAACTGCACGCTAGGTTATATAAATAGAAACAATAGGCGATAAGCTAAGGGGACATAGGTGTCTTCCTAGCGTTTCCTACCTTTAATACTAGGGGGCTAAGCTAGCTATCCCAAGCCTTAACGGGCTAAAAGCGACACTGCGCGACATTACCAGACTAAATAGGGATATAAGGGATATATAGGACACAAGGGAGAGAACGCTTAGTAGGAAAACCCCTATAGACGGCTATGGTAAGTTTAAGGCCGGGATAATTAAGAATTAGATTTAACATGGTAAATATAATATATGTAGCTGGCTTATAAGGGGCATATAGCTAACCGGCGAGAACGGGGGAAGAACTAGAGGCAATAACAGACTTAGGTTTAGAAAGGCTAGTAGGAACATAAGACATAGAAATAGAAAGCTCTATATAAAATAAGTAGTAGCCAGGGAGTAAACACAGGAGATGGAAGTTCTGAATATTTTAAAGAAAGTGGAAACGGAAGAAGTAAGGAGTGAAGGAGAGGCAAAGGACCCCCACTAGGGGTCCGCTACTTAACCATTATATAGTATAACTACGGCAATACGAACCACCATCTAGTAAGGCCCCTACTAGACAGTCTAGACCTAGAGAAACACTATATTCTTGCTATATAAGAGCCGTATTACAATACCTATATATAATTAATATACTGCCCCTAAGGATTTTAGCTCCTGTATAAACCAAAAGCAGCTATATATATATACTTTATAATTAGTAAAAATATCAGCCTTGCCTTATAGTTATAGCAGGCAGTTAACTTAGATATTGCAGTTATAACCATCTAGATATATAGGGGACTAGTATAAATTATTAATATTTATAACCCTAGGGTCGAAGGGGTAGTATAAATAGAGAACATTATATCTATAATAAGCTTGCTAGAAACTAAACACGCGAAGTCTATCCTACTAGGAGATATAAACCTCTACTACCCATGGTAGGGGGGTATCTATGTTACTGCTAATTAACAGGTAGAGTGCCTACTAAGAGCTATAGATAATGGGGGCCTTAAGCTAGCTACCCCCCCAGGTGCAATTATATGGTAATAGGGTATTACCAAAAGTACAATTAACCTTATAATTATAGACGAAAACCTATACTAGAGACTCAAAAGGTGCTCCCCTAAAGAAAAATGGGCATTTACCTTAGACTATATCTCTATCTAGATATAACTAGATCTAGACATTAAGGCGCAACTAAATAGTAAAAGATACGCAATAAGGAAGCTTAACGTAGATAGCTTCCTTAATATAATTAAATAATAACTCTAAGACCTAGAAGAAATTCACCTAATACCAAATAAGTAAGGCTTATTAGCTACCCCTAAGAAAATTAATTAAAGACTAGAAAGGATCTAGGCAGCAATTAAAAGTAGGCTAGAAGAGCACTGCCCAGTTTTAAAACTGGGCCCCTATACGCGATATATATGGTCCGCATAGTGCGCGGCCCTTATAGCCGGCCAATGACAAGCAAGAAGGAAATACATAAGCAGCCACAATTCTAAGGACGAGAGATAATATAAAGACACAAGAAACCAGCTAAAAAATACCCTAAGAAAAAAAGCAAGAAATAACTAGAGACGGTTTATAAACAAATATACTACTAACCTAAGTCTCCCCTATAATAAGGGCCTTTGGACTATAGTAAAATAGGTAAAGAAAAAGGCGGGACGCCTAGTAGAAGATCTACACCTACTACCCCTATAAAGAGCAGGCGAACCACAGGCCATAGGCAACAATAATAAAAAGGCAAAGATCCTTATAGAAAGATTTTTCCCTTAACCAGCTCTAGTAGACCTTAGCGATATTACTAGTAAAACACCGGTAACTTGCCTAAGGGTTAACAGCGATATAACAACTAAAGAAATGGCTAGAACTATTAGCCGCCTCTTAAACAATATAGCACTAGGACTAGATAGGATCCTAAATAAAGCCCTAAAGACCTGTGGACCACTTATAGCACCTTAGCTTACAGACGTAGCCAGAGCATGCTTTGTAATAGGCTACTACCTACGACTTAGAAGATCTATAACAATGGTTATCTTATAAAAAGAAGGTAAAGTAGACTACTTAATCCCAGGAAGCTACTACCCTATTGCCTTAGAAAATACCCTAAGCAAGATCTTAGAAAAGGTTATAGCAGACTATATAGCAGACACGGCAGAGGAACACGCCCTACTATTACAAAGCTAAATAGGGGCAAGAAAGAATCGCTTAACACTATTAGCACTTACACTACTCACTACTACTATTAAAACTGCATAGGCTATGCGAAAGGACTTTATAGTATTAATGCTTAGCCTAGATATCAGCGGCGCCTATAATAATATACCCTATAAGCGTCTCCTATATATCCTTAGGGCAAAGGGCTTCCTAAAATGGATTATTTAGTTTATTTAAGGATTTATAGGCTAGAAAGAAACGTTACTAGTCTTTAGCGGATACCAGAGCCCCCCTATTATAGTCATAACAGGAATACTATAAGGATTACCTCTGTCGCCTATACTCTTCCTCTTCTTTATAAGCAACCTACTTAATACCTTTAAGGAAGGGGCGACCTAGGAGATAGGCTTTATTAATAACATAAACCTAATTACATATGGGCCAATAGCCGTAGAGAACTGTAGAACACTAAAGAAAGCCTATAACACCTATATAGAATAGGTAAGACGATATAGAGTCCAATTCTCACTAGAGAAATACCAGCTAATCTATTTTATAAAAAAATATAACTAATCTACAGATCTTTAGCATACAATCCATATCTAAGGCTTTAGGGGTTAACCGGTTTAAGGCCTAAGGGTATTAGGAGTGTGGGTAGATAGCAAGCTCTAGTAGAGCGTATATACGGCGTAAGCGGCCTGTAAGGGCCAAGTATAGTATATCACTATGTCTAGGATCGTTAATTCTATATAGGGTCTATGCTTCTAGAGGTTACGCCTACTATACACAGCAGTTATCTGGCTAACCATAACGTATAGATCTAGCATTTGGGCCACTAGAGAAACCAAGAAAGGCCCCCCTAAATTACTCCTTAAACCACTCTAAAAGGTCCAAACAGCCTACCTTAGGAGTATAACAGGTGGGTATAAGCAAACGGCCACAGCACTGCTTAAAAAGGAAGCCAATATTCCCCCCTTATAACTATATATTAAAGCCAATGTAATGCAAAGGGTGCAAAAGGAATGTAACTCTAACGTTATAAAGTATATTAAGACACGCTTAAACAAACTATAGAGGGACCCTAGGGTGCCCTATAGGAGAAGGAACCAACAACCCCAAAGTAGGGAAGATATATTAGGAAAACAGGTAAAGAAAGTAGAAGAAGAATAGTGCGGCGCTAGGGCCCAGGCCTATATAGAGAAGGAAGGGAGACGCGCAAGAGGCCAGCAAAGACAATAGTAAGGGAGAGAAAGGAGCTAAAGTAGAGTATAAAAAAGTACTAGAAAACCATCTACCGTAATACAATACTGGTTGGACCAACGCTGGAGAGATAAATGGGAGTTAAAGGTATAGAGGTAGACTTAGGTAAGGGGAACCTAAGCCATAGTATGGGTAATGCTATAGGGGGTAAATACCTAAGGGCTCTAAGAGGGCCTAACAAAGGCAGAAAATATAATAGTAACACTTTTAAGGACAGGAATAATAGGACTAAAAGATTAGCTTTACTAGGTGGGTATTCTAGTAAGTAGCCTAAGGTGCGAATATGGCTGGCTAAGACAGACACCAAAATACGTAATACTATTATGCCCCTTACGCACCGGCCAAGAAGCAATACTCTCAGCAGCTAGTATAGAAAACTATAATACACTGCTCTTAACATAGAAAGGCCTTAAGGCGGCTACCCAGTAGCTTATTAGCTAAAATGTGCTAGACCAGTTCCGGGTTATAAAGGAAATAGCAATAGAAAGCAAAGGGGTAAGTAATAGGCGCCCCCTAATAACTCTACAGGAGTAGAGTATAGTGTGTAATACTAGCGCGTCTGTAGGTTTGTTACGGCAGCAGTAGTTCCCAAAAAGGTTAAAAAGTAAGGTAGTAGAGCACCACTGGTAACTCGCAGGCGACTTATAAGCGAGCCCTAAAAGGCAGGGAGATGGATCACGGGGTTTTCTTAAATAGAGTTTTCTCCCCATATGTATATAAGGAGTAGTCCGCGTAGGCCTAACAGGGATCCGAATCGGACGTTAAGCAATGAATAATAATAATAATATTCTAGTTATATAATTGCACTTTACTATTATATAATGGCAATCTACGGCAATTTAATAGCAATTTACCCTTACGTGGTAATATATAACGATTTAATTCTATAAGGGCTCCTATAGAGGATTAGGCATAAAATCTTTACTTAGGCCTGGTTTCTATAGGTTTATATAGTAAAAGTCGCTAATTAGGTCCTCTACATTTTTAAAGTCTTTCTATAGTTACTATTCTAGCTAATCTATATTAAATCCTATATAGGTAGCTCTATAGTAAAGCCACCGTTCTCTACCTTTGCCAAAGTATTTAGAGTTAATAATTTGTTTAACAGTCTACTCCTTATAGTTCTTGTCTTCATTCTTATCTTAGATTAGTACTAATAGGGGTTTAGGCTATATCTGTCCTAGTAAGGGGTTAGGTTAATAAAGGTATAGTAGCTATAGGTAAAATACAGGCTATATCCCACGGGTAGCTAGGGTAGGTAGAAGCTCTAGCTTATATACAGCTCCCCTATTAATAACTTATTTAATTAGGTAGGGGTTAAAGTTCTTATAATTAAGTAACTTTATAGGCCTCTGCGTAGAGATATTATATATATTTAGCTATACCTAGTCACTAACACGCATCTCTAATGGTGGCGTTTTATAATGGTTAGCGAAGTAGGCCTACTTTACTTAAGCCTAGGCCATTTCTCCCTTATAGTAGTTAAGTAGGTTTTTTATGCGGTCTATATACTAGTTAGCAAGTAGCATTTTAAGGCGTTTTCTATATAGCAGTTTTTTTAATAGGTTCTAGTAGCTCTATACTAGATTGGGGGTAATAGCCCTTATTTATAAAGAACGGGGTAAGTCCTATAGTAATTAAGACGTAGTTATTTACTATAAATTTACCTAGTTGTAACGGGACTCCCGTTACAAGCGCTACGCCGTATGCGTAGCTGGTTTCCTTTTCTTGTTCGACGACGTCGGCAGATAGATTATCCGCCCCGACGCCCTTATATAGATTCAGCCGCAGCTGCATTCCTATTAAGTTCTCTAGCAATCCTTTTAAGTCTTTACGACAGCCGTACGTAGCTATCAATTCCACGAATCTGATGCTTGTTTATCTAGCGTTCGCATGTAATACATCGTCATCATGACACTAGTAGAAGGTAATCTACCCAGTTATCCTAACTATAGGCGACTACCTATTATAGGTACGCTTTTATGCTAGTATAAGCGTTTTCCGGTTATCTAGTAGTTTTATAGTAAAAGGATATAGATATCTTAACGGAGATGCCAAGGCGTTAGTAGATTTAACGTAATCCGCCCCCAAGCTGGCCACCTTAAAACCCCACCAAAAATTAGAAAATTTATACTTTAATATCTTAACAACCACTTAATAATAAATTCTAAAAATTTAGATTTAGACTTTTATATGCACTCTATAGCTTCTATTAAAATTGCATAGTAATTAGTTTAGTTGTTTTTAAGATATAGTAATTTAGCTTTGTTTTAGCCCCCAAATTATAATATTTTAAAAACCACTAAAAAACTAAAAAACTAATTACTATATAACTCTAATAGAAGCTATAAAATATATTTAAAAGTCCAAATCTAAATTTTTAGAATTTATTATTAAGTGGTTGTTAAGATATTAAAGTATGAATTTTCTAATTTTTGGTGGGGTTTTGAGGTGGCCAGCTTAGGGGTATGGCCAGCTTGGGGGTGGATTACGTTATCTCTATATATCAGAGTTAAACTATATGCCTTAGTTAGATGTAATCAAGTCAAGTAACCTATATAATTGGTAGACTTCGCAAAGGAAGGCGTTAGTAACGTTGCTAATAGCTACGCCTTTAGTTATAACGTAGTGGCGCTCTTTTATAAGTTAGTATATTATTATAAGGATGTTCTTATAGGTATGGCCATGTTATTTATAGGGTAGTAGGTTAATAATAAAATCAATAGCAATATCTACCCATTATTATATAGATACTAGTAAAAGGTATAGTAGTTCTTAGTACTTTATATTAAAGGCCTTAGCGCGCTTATAGCCATAGCAGGCGCCTATAAAGTGTTTAACTAAGTCTATTATTTTTGGCTAGAAGTAGTATCGGCTAAGAAGCTTATAGGTTCTTCCTCTACCTAGGTGGCCGCTTAATTAGAGGTTGTGGGCTATTTAGATTAGTTGCTGTTATAGATTTTCTAAGTTGGGGATAAATAGGCGGCCTTTATAATAGAGACTGTTCTCTTTTACTTCTAAGGCCGCTATATTAATTTAGCCTAGGCTTTAGAGGTTAGTAGGCAGTATATAGGCGCTAGCGGTCTTTGCGGCAATAAGTTAATATAGTAATGGGTCAATAGAGGTATTATATACCGTAGTAATAAGCTTGTTAATTTTGGGAGGTAACTCTAGTTCTTATCACAGGACTACCCATTATATGCACTACGCAGTACGCGTAGCTGGCGTTATGGGATTCCTTTGTTTACTTCCTTATTTAATATTGCTTGGCAGCTAGTTTGTCCGCCCTAATTGCCCCTATATAGATTCGCCCACAGCTGCATTCTTGTTAAGCTCTCCAGTAATCCTCTTAAGTCTCCACAACAGCTGTATATAGCTATTAATTCTACGAATCTAATGCTTGTCTATTTAGCGTTCGCATGTAATATATTGTCATTGTAATAGTTCTGTGGTATAAAGCTAAGGTATAGTTAGTTCTATTATAGGTAGTATGCCTAGGGCCAGATTTTGTGCTTTTAGGATTATTTGTTATTGGAACTAATTATAGGGGTTATCTTTAGACTAAGAAAGGTCTTATAAGCGGCGTGTTAGGCTATTAGGCTTAGTACCTTATACTCCTAGTCTATATATAATTTTAAAGTTAAAACCAGAGAGGAACTCGTTCTAGTGTACTTGGTATTAGTTTAGCTGTTTTGTAAAGTACTTAAGGTTGCGATAGTCCGTAAGGACTTTAGTTAGCTAGTTAGGTTCTACTAAAAAGAGTTCTGGTTAGATTTTTTTAAACACTTATATAATTGCAAGGAGTTCCTTATTATAGATCTTATAGTTATATTCTTATAGTATAAGCTTAGATAAGTAGAATGAAACTAAGTAAAGGAGACCGTTGTTACCTATCTGGGAGAGGACGCCTGCGTTAATATAGTCTAAGGAGTTAGTCTTAAGATAGAGTTGTCGTCCTGGTATAAAATAAGCTAGGATAGGTGCTTTAGTAAACGCCTTTTTATATTTAGGCGTCTAGATAAAACGTAAATATATTTTTCTTCCTTTTATAGAAAGGCCCTTTGTTTATATTATTGCTATAAGTAGTGCTACAACACCTAAGAAGTTATATATAAATTTTTAATAAAAGTTAGCGAAACTAAGGAAGGCTTATATATCTTTAATGCAGTTAGGGGTTTGCTATTCTATAATTATGCGTACCTTCTTAGGGTCTATACGGATACCCTTAGTAGTAATAATTAGTCTAAGGTATTTTACTTCTATAACTAAGAATTTGCACTTCTTTAGATTAATGTAAAGTCCAATATCCCTAAGGCGCTATAGGACCTTTTAAATATACTTAGTATGCTTAGAAGGGTTATTGCTATAAATAAGTATATTATCCAGGTACGCAGAGTAGAAGTCGTTAAGGTAGTCCTGTAAGGCGTTATTAATATAGCTTTAAAAGCTACCTGGGCTATTATATACGCTAAAGGGCATAACAGTATATTTAAATTAGCTAAAGCGCGATATAAATACGGTTTTCTATTTATTACCCTCCTGTATTTAGAGGCGGTTAAAGGCGGCAATAATATTAAGCTTGGTATAGATTTTGGCTTAGCTAAGCCGCTTAAGAGTCTTACGTATAAGCGGTATAGGGTATTAGTTCTTAATTGTAATAGCGTTAAATCCTCTATAGTTAATATAGAATTAGATACCTCCTTTTAGCTTCTTAGTAAGGAGGATAGGGGCGGCTGCTAGGAACATGCTAGGATAAATAAATCTTTTATTAAGGTGCTCGTCAATATACTTTTTAATAACTAGAAGTTTGTCTTTTAATATTAGGTAGGGTCTTTTATAGGGTAGCGTTTTTCCTTATTTAATATTAATAGTATAGTTATTAGGTTAATATGGGGGAAGTATATTTACGCCCTTTTATAAGCACATATTAATAAAGTTATAGTATCTCTTAGGGAGGAGCTTGCGGAGTTCCTTATTAGTAAATTCTTTTTTAAGCTTTATAAATTTCTTAAAGTCTAAAGGTAAAAGTCCGTAGAGTTTTATAAGGTCATTGTCTTCTAAAAGATTGACTAACGTGTTTCACCACCGAGTCGGCCAAACCACCGAGCCGGCCACTTCAAAATACACCAAAAAGTCTCAATTTTAATCTTAAATATCTCAACTACTACTTAATAATATTTTCTAAAACTTTAAATATAAGCTCTTATATACTCATTTTAGTATATATTACAATATTAAAGCGTGCAACTTAATAGTTATTATGATATAGAGTTTGGGGGCTAGGGGTGGAGATTTTTCTAAAATTTTCTAAAATTTTCAACAAATACCAGACTATATACTTTTATATTATAATAAGCACTAAAATAGGTATATAAGAGCTTATATTTAAAGTTTTAGAAAATATTATTCAGTGGTGGTTGAGATATTTAAGATTAAAATTAAGGCTTTTTGGTGTATTTTGAAGTGGCCGGCTCGGTGGTTTGGCCGACTCGGTGGTGAAACACGTTATATCTATTCTATTACGATAGAGGACGTAGTCCTGTTCTTTATTAAACTTATATAGTTATAATTAGGAAGCTATAGTAACGGTCCAGCCTTTCCTATATGCTATATAGTAGAAGGCCTAGCACTTATATAGTGGTGGTTAGTTATAGGTAGGGTAATAAGGGTTTTTTTGGGTTAATATCCTAGGGAGTAAATAGAGGCGGCTAGGCTATGCCCTAGGCAAGTCTCTCTACAGTATTTAAAGTTAAAGGTTACTTTTTTCTTTTTCTAGTTAATGGCGGGGTTATATTATTTAAGCTAGTTTATTTTAAGGATAATAAGGTAGTTAGTAAGTAGTATAATATAGGCCTAGAGCTCTTCCTGGTGCCCGTTTATATCTAAGTAGAGTTATGCTATATAGGTAATCTTCTATATGGTATAACTACTATTAGCGAGTTATAGGGCGCGGGCTTTAGTAAGGGGTAAGGTAGGTAGGTTATAAGTGCACACAAATTAGGTATTTATAAATTTATTAGTAGCTCCACAATTAATTATAGAACGGCTTTTATATTGCTTTTTAGCAGTAGTTCCTATTATAGGTAAAACTATCTATTTCCGTCCATTTATCTTTACTAAGTTATTTATTAAGTAGGCTAATATATAGATCCCTTTATTATTAGGGCATCCTAACCCGCGACTTAGGGCTAGGACTTAGCGTTTTCCACTTCCATATCTAACCCTACTGCTATTACTGCGTCTTTGTCTTATATAGTAGTGGCGTATAGCGGTGTATTTAGTATTTAGGGTACTAGGTTAGGTATTAGGCGGCAGCTACTAAACCTAGCTATTAGGTAGTTTAGGTTATTATAATAATAGCCTTTTTTACAGTATCTATAGCAGCGTCCTAGTTTCTAGAGTAGCTTACATTCTCTATCTAGGAGTTTTATAGAAAGGTTAGTATAGAGAGTTTGAGATTGGCTCTAGTAGTATTTAAAGTAGTAGGTGTTAGTGGCTTAGTATATATAGGTTTAGTAGGTCTAGGGGGCTTTTATAGGGAGGTATTTGGGTAGGGGTTAGCAGTAGCAATCTAATTTAGTTATCGTTTAATCTTCTATAGAGCTGCTACCATATTATAGACGTTATTATAGTTATAACTAGTGGCTGCGTAACTAAGGCAATAAGTGACTTTTTTAAGGAGATCTTCTTGGTCTTTAGTATTATCTTGGGTAAGGGCTCTAGTGTATTCCGAGAATTTAATATAGAACTTATTAAATAATTTAGTAGGGCTTATCTTTAGGGCATATAGTTTAGCTTAGTTGGTGGATAGTAGGTTATAATCACGGTATATTAGGTTAAGATTATTAAGGACTTTTTAATAGGACTGCTACTTCTAGGGGCTATTAGTTTCCTACTAGGCGAAGAGTCTATTAAACGGTGTACCCTTTATTTGTCTAATAATGTAGCTAATCTTAGTGTTTTCCGTAGCAAAAAGGCAGGCGCTCTAAGTTAGTTTCTTACGGATTTATATCTTCTAGTAGCTATATTCCTTGTAGTCCCCCTAAAAGACTAGGGGATTAAGGTAATATATATTAGACCCTATAGTAGCAGCTTAGGTTTAATTATTATAGCTTTTATTATTACTACTTTAGTAGGGGTTCCCGTTAGGTAAAGCTGCTTAGTATTAACCCTCTATTAAGTATTAAGTAGGTAAGGTTACTAGGGGTATAGAGGCTTAGGTGGCGTTATATATAGTAGAGAGGTATCTAGCGTTATTATAAATGTGCTCGTTAAGCTAAGATTATAGGTACTTAATTATACCCTCTTTTTTAGTAACTATAGCAATAAGTGCAATCTTAGCCTTCTTTAACTTTTAGACGTTATATTTAGACACGCAGTTATCTTCGGTTTTTTAACGTATATTGTTAGTAAGCGCTTTATAGGCTTATAGGTCTTGGATAATATCGCGATCTTAGGTAGTATATATCTTAGCTTATATAAGCCTTAGGTGGTAGTTCTATAGAAGGCAGTTGTCACGGGACACCTCCGTAACACCTTATACACGTCCACCTGTTTCCACCGACTCAGTAAGAAGAGACCGACCGCAATCTACGGCAATCTAATGGCGTTCTGCCATGTTCTACCAAGTCCACCAAATTCTACCAAGTTCTGCTAGGACTATAACCCGAAGCCTATTCTACCCCATGCACGTGTTAACCAAGCAACTAAGTTCACGATATATACCCCTTTCTTCCCGTTTCCTTACCTTCTCTCTTTACGCAACGTCTTAATCTCATCACACAGTTTATATATATAGCTTAATAATATCTACTTCGCTATATATTATTACCACTTATACTCGCTCTATAACACTATATTACGTTAAAAACCTATACTCCGCCCTGCCCCGCCCTGTCTAAAATACAGAATAACCTTAAAACCCCTATAACGGCCGCTAATATTATATCTGCACTCCAAAAACAATTAGCAAATATATAGAAGTCTTTTATAGACGCCCTCGCATAGAATAAGGCCGCTATAGCTAAATAATAAGCCAAATAAGAAGCACGACACTAGGAATCAATAAAAGCACTTTAAGAAGAAGTCCGCACCCTTAAGGCACTCGCGTTAGGGCCCCAAGACCGAATACTAGCCTAAGAGGCTGCTAACACGCCACCTATAGACAAGATAAAAATAACCAAATCTAGACCTAGCTTATCGGGTACGAACCTTAAGCTAGCTGCGGATATTTATCCCGTAAATCCGTCTACTGCACCACAACAATCCAAAAAACTACTAGACCCCCCAGTATTCACCAGTAAACAACAAGAGCTTTAATTATTCTTAAGCCAACTTAAGAATAAGCTAACTGGTAATGCTAACCATTACCTAACTAAAGCTAACCAACTCTACTACGCCCTAAGTTAACTAGGAGGAGACGCAGCTAACCTTATTAAACCTCTCCAGCCGAACTTAGTACAGAGCCTAGTCATACTTCTTAAAGCTATATACAGTAACCCAAACCGCCAAGCTACCGCTTAAAGAAAGATAAATTATATAACTTAAGAAAAGAAAAGCTTCCTAGTATACTTCTCTAAATTTAACCGTTACGTAAAGGAAATAGGCTAAAACAACTCCACACTAGTTAATAGCCTTATTAAATCCCTAAGCCCTAAACTAAAAACCTCCCTAATAGGTGTAGACCTACTAGGAGCCCTTAACGCCTACGTAAACGTTATTAATAAACAGTATAATAATATACTACGCCTAACACCCAAGCCCACTCCCTAATACAATACAACAACTCTGCGAACGTCTACTAAGTTATCATCTCAGCCTAAGCACCCTAACGCCATGGACATTAATATAGGGACCCTAGGATACGCTCCACTAGGGTCCCCTAAATAAGAACAATGTATTAAGCTAGGCCTTTACTTTAAATGCGGAAGCAAGGACCATATCTTAAGATACTACTCCGTCCCTATACCCCAACATAACGTATAAACGGCCAACACTAATAACTGTTTACCGTATTAATCCTCTAGTTACCGCCCCTAATCTTTACCTGGTTCCAGTCCCGTATCTAGTAAGCACTATTTATAAGGACAAAGTTACAACTAATATCCTATAGGAACCCCTTCCCGCTTACCACTAAAAGGTATATCCTAGAGTTAAGTCGCTCTTTAGGACAGCTATATTATAGGATCTCGTTAAATGCATTAGATATAGCAAACCCTAACTCTTAGGATTATAGTATAACCGTTAACTACTGTCTTTAGCAGAAAGGTTAATAGGCTAACACTTAAGTCCTAATTAATATAGGAGCTAGCAGTATAGGATTTATTAATAAGATCTTTATGTAAGACAATAGGTTTACCCTAATACCCCTTAACCGGCATATTAACGTATTTGGATTTAATAGTAAACGCACTATCTTAGGCCGTATTACTTATATAGCGGCCCTAAGACTCTAATACCTAAACCATAAAGAATTAATTAAGCTCTTTATAACTACCCTAGGTTACCTAGTAATTCTTAAACAACCCTAGATAAAGCTATATAAGGTAACTATTAATTGGGATAACCTTAAGCTTCTATTTACCGCCTCCTGTTATAAGTAGAAGTGCCTTATAACTTATTGCTTAGACCCCAAACTAAAATCTAAAGAATCCACTAGAATCCACTAGTCTAAAATTTCCATTAATATCTACCCTATACCTAAAAAGTCCACCCAATTCCACCTACCTAAGAATTCCACCAAATTCCACCAATATAAGAATTCCACCGACGTCCACTAAGAACCCGGAATTTATACTAGACCACACGAATTAACTCTAATTGCTACACCCTAAACCAAGCAGAAGCTTAAGCTTAATATATAAAAGTATTAGAAGAACTAGTATTCTACTATAAAAAGGATACTTAAAGAACCCGAACCTAAATCTAATACTAACTCCGTATCTAATACCAAACCCAAAACTAAATAGGAAACCGCATAAGAAACCAAGGACGATCTAAGCCCACTCAACACCTTAGATATATATATAATTAGAGCTACTCCGCTAGCACGACTTGCCAGGAAACCAAAATATATAATCTTTACTGTTACAATGGCCGATATTAAGAAGGCCTTAGTACTAAAGAAGCACACTAACCCCGCCACAAAGGTACCAATAGAGTACCATAACTATTTAGATATATTCTTACAAAAGGAAGCCAATAAGCTACCGGAACGCCGTCTATATAATTATAAGATTATAGTTAAAGAAGGAAAACATCCTAGATTTGGACCCCTATATAAGATGTCCCAAAACAAACTTAAGGTACTATGGAAGTACCTAGACGAATATCTAGATAAAGGATTTATTAGAGCAAGTTCTTTACCCATAGCCGTACTAGTAATCTTTATTAAGAAACCTAGCGGCGGTCTGCGTTTCTACGTAGACTACCAAGCTCTTAATGCTATTACTGTTAAGAACTAATACCTAATCCCATTAATCCAAGAGACACTAAACCAATTAAGTAAGGCTCGCTTCTACATAAAGCTTAATATTATCTACGTATTTAACCGCCTTTGTATTGCAAAAGGAGATAAATAGCTTACTGCATTTCGTACTCAATACGGATTATTTAAGTACTTAGTAATGCCATTTAGCCTCGCAAACGCCCTAAGTTTATTCTAACACTTTATAAATAATACCCTACACCCATACCTGGATATCTTTTATACTACTTATATTAACAACATCTTAATATACAGCAATAATCTAGCTAAACACTAAAAATATATTAAACTGGTCCTGTAAGCCTTGCGCGGAGCCAGCCTATAGTTAGATATAGACAAATGCGAGTTCTATAAAACAGAAGTTCTATACCTTAAACTTATTATTTCTATAGATGGCATACAAATAGACCCTAAGAAAGTTAAAGTAATTGTAAACTAGCAAGAACCTGAGAACGTTAAGGACGTAAGGGCCTTTATAGGATTCGTCAACTTCTATTAACAGTTTATTAATAACTTCTCCGCCCTAATTTTACCCCTTATAGCTCTAACCTAAAAAGATAAAGCCTTTATTTTTAATAAGAAATGTAAAGCTTTTACTTATCTAAAAGTTATATTTACTACCGCACCTATACTTTAACACTTCGACCTAAACTAAATAAGTGTTATAGAAGCTAACTTATCCAACTACGTTACTAGAGGCATTCTGTCTCAATATAATAAGGAAGGAGTATTGCACCCTATAGCATACTTTTTAAAACAACTAAGTCTAGCTAAATATAATTATAAGATCTACAATAAAGAACTATTAGCCATTATTAGATATTTTAAACAATGGCGTCCTAAACTAGAAGGCTCCAGATTTCTAATTAAGGTTCTTAGCAATTATAAGAACCTACAATACTTCACAACCATAAAACAGCTAAGCCACCGTTAGGCCCACTAGTCAGAATATCTATCCTATTTCCAATTTTCAATCACGTACCGCCCAGGCGTTTAAGGCTAGAAGCCTAATGCCCTAACCCGACGTTCGCAAGACACACCAGCTTAAAAAGAAGCACGCTCCTACTGCAATCAGACCCTGCTCCACCCTAAGCTATTTAAACCCCCTACTAAGGACCTTACGGTATACGTTCTTAAAATAACCGATTAAACCATTAAATAGATTATAACCGATAAATACCTAAACAATAAGTTCATCTAAGAAACGCTTAAGCTAATTTAAGATAGCGCTAGACGCTCTAAAAGGATTTCTCTAAGTAAATACAAAGCCTGTGGAAACCACCTATACTATAGAAACCGCCTAGTTATACCCAACTATAACAAGCTTAAGCTTAAGCTCCTTGAATATGTATATAACCTACTAGTAGCCAGCCACCTAGGCCGAGGAAAAACCCTAGAACTACTCTAACAAGAATACTACTAGCCGAATATATATAATATAATACAAAGGTACGTCTCTAGCTGCCATACCTGCCGACGAGCTAAAGCTTTGTATAAGACGTATAACGGCTTCCTAAAACCCCTACCCGTTCCGGACCGAAGATAGAAAGACATCTTAATTAACTTTGTTGTTAATCTCCCTAAAAGTAAAGGCTATATAAATATTATGGTAGTTATAGACTAACTATCTAAGATGAAACACCTAATCACCTGCCCTAATATGTTAGCGCCTACCGTTACCCAACTATTCCTAGATCACGTATAGAAACTCCACAGACTTCCTAAAATAATTATCTCCAATAGAGGCAGACAGTTTATCTCTATATTCTAGAAAGAACTGACTACCTAACTCCACATTAAAGTACTATTGTCTATGGCATACCACCTAGAAACGGATGGTTAAACGGAACATATAAATACTATAATGGAACAATATATTTAGATATATACGTCGTATTTGCAGGACGACTAGATAGACTGGCTTGCATTCGCCGAGTTTACTATAAATAACTCCGTCTTAGAAACTATAAAGGTCTCCCCATTCCTGGCCAACTACGGCTAGCACCCGCGAATAGGTTTTAAACCCTTTAGTAATATTCCTTGCCTAGCTTACTAGGCCTTATAAGTTATAGAAGCAAATAAATTCGTAAAAAAGATAAAAGAACTATAAGAGTTCCTTACTAACAAAATAATATAGGCCTAATCTGTCTATAAAGCCGCAGCAAATAAGAACCGAACCCTAGCACCAGCCTACTAAATTAGTAACTTTGTTTAGCTAGATATAAGAAATCTAAACACAAAACAACCTACTAAGAAACTTAATTGGAAGAACGCCGGCCCTTATAAGGTTAAAAAGGTTGTCTTTCCCTATGCTTACCAACTAAAGCTTCCTAATACGGTTAAAATCCACCCCGTATTCTATACGTTAGTCCTCCGCCCTACTGCCCCTATATTGGATACCCTACCTAAACAGATCTAGGACCCTCCCCTACCAGTTAAAGTGGATGGTGAGAATAAGTACTTTATTAAAAGAGTTAACGACATTAAGTACGATAAACGGAAACGCAAATATATGTACCTTATGAAATGGAGAGGCTTTACTGAGCCCATATAGGAACCTGTTAACTCTGTAGGACTTACACAAGCCGCAGAAGACTTTCACGAACTCCACCCAGAACTACCACAGCCCTATCTCGCAGAAGCTCGAGTTTAAAGGGGGGGTACTGTCACGGGACACCTCCGTGACACCTTATACACGTCCACCTGTTTCCACCGACTTAGTAAGAAGAGACCAACCGCAATCTATAGCAATCTGACGGCGTTCTGCCATATTCTACCAAGTCCACCAAATTCTGCCAAGTTCTGCCAGGACCACGACCCGAAGCCTATTCTGCCCCGTGCACGTGTTAACCAAGCAACCAAGTTAACGATATATACCCCTTTCTTCCCGTTTCCTTACCTTCTCTCCTCACGCAACGTCTTGATCTCATCACACAGTTCATGTACATAGCTTAATAATATCTACTTCGCTATATATTATCACCACTTGTACTCGCTCCGTGACAGCAGTAGTATTTATTAGGTTCTTATACTACTATTTTTATAAATATCTTAGCGTCTTATATTTTAATTTTAATAAATAGTAGCCCTTCTACTTACTTATCTATAGTTGTGTAGTTAATAAAAGATAAGATATTATTGGTGTCTACCTTCTTAGGGGTTAAGGCTAGGGCTAATAAATTAAATTCTCCTAGGATTAATTGGCGTTATAGGTTAAGTATAAGTATTAGATTATTCTTTAGGTTTAATATAGTAGCTAGTAAGAAATATTATCTTACTATTATGGGTTCCTTAGAAGTATAAAGTAAGGTAACTTATAGATACGCTACTTTTCGCAGCGCCTATAGTGTTATAGAGATGTAGAATTGGTTGTAGGCTAAGCGTTAGTGGTAAAAAGGCGTAACGTAATGTTATGGGACGGGGGCAGTGGCTACAAGACGTATGTATTTAAGGAGTCTATAAGACGTTGCGCGATCAATTATAAGGATCGAGGGCGTAAGGAGGTGATATACCTACGCGTAGCTGACGTAAGCTGTACGCGAGGTGTATGCAAGAGCATGGGGTTCTCCTATAGAGGTCCCTACGGTGGGGTTCCGTAACAAGTTTATAGTAGTTAATATAGAAATAGAGTCCACCGTTTAGCTTTTTTATAAAGAGAATGGGTAAGGTAAAGGGGACTTGGCTAGGCTTAATAAAGCCCTTATTAAAGTTATTAATAAGGTACTACCTAGTAGCTTATAGCTTGTTAGTAGATTGCTAGTAAAGGGGGCTATAGCTAAAGGTGTTTTCTTTATTAAGCTTAATCTTAATCTTATAGTCATACAGTTAGTAAGGTGGGAGTATATTAGATGCTGCTTTAGAGAATATGTCCATAAATTCCTGGTATTAGTGAAGTAGTTTCTGTTCTACCAACTCCTTATCTATAAGCTTACTTTCCCTACTAAGTTAGTTATAAGCTAGAGCTTCCTTGTCTTTAATTATCTAGTTAATTTTATATAAGCTAGTTATAAAGGTAATAGTGTTAGGCCGTTTTAAGTTTTGGTAGAACCCTATAGCACTAATATAGTAGATATTAACTAATAGGAGGTTTATAGGTTTCTTTATAGATGTTTTATAGACCATATTTTATAGAGGAGGGTTTATAACCCTCCTTAGCTCCTATTCTATCTTCTATAAATTATCTTTCTAGTTTATATATTTAGTATAGTATCTAATATTCCTTGCTGTTCTTTATAGCTATATAGGGCCTAAGCTAGCTAGCTTATTACTAACTTCCTAGGTTTTAGTACTGGTAGTGCAATATTAGTAGTCTAGAAGCGGTGTAGTATATAGACCCGTTATGGATTAAGCTATATATCTTTCTTAAAGGCCTAGTCCCTATATATAGCATTAGCCTAATAAACGGTGTCTATTTATAGCCGTATAAGGTTTTTTATTATAATGCTAATTTCCTTTATAAAAGAAGGAGTTAAGGGTAGAGTTTTAGGCTAGATAAGCTATTTACTCTATATATTAAGCTGTAAGCCTAAATAGGCTAGCCATTTTCTTCTTAAGATTATATTATAACTTCCTAGGTCTATAATAAGAAAGGGGATGTTATACTACCTTTATCCGTCTATATAGAGGTAAATTTATAAGACAGTTATAAGAGGTAGTCCTATCTATCCGTTATACCTATAAATAGGAATTAGTTTAGGCAGTTCCTTAAGGGGTATATTTAAAAGGTTAGCCAGCTTTATAGCATACTGTATATCTATTAAGGCAAAGGTATTTGCTTTAAAGTTAGCTAAAGCAGAGGTTAAAACTTAATATTTATTATAGAATAAAGTATAAAGGATAGTATAGCTTCTTCCACTAACTAGCTAACCCAGATTAATATATAATATATTAATTCCTTTTAACCCTAGAGAGGAGTCTTACTCTAGGGTTCCTCTTTTTCTAACTTTATACTATTTTTCTAAATTAATAGGACCTTATTTATCTTTACTACTATTAGGTAGTTTTTTATAAAATAGTTTTTCTAGCTATATAAGAAACAGGCTTCTTAATTACTAAGGGCCTGTCTATAGGGGTTGCTATATATAGGTTAAGTATTTACTAGACCTATAGTAGGGCTAGCTGCATAGCTAGCTACTAGGTTAATAGTAGGTGGTATAGTTAGTGCTATAGGGATTATAGATCTTATTAGGGCGCTATAGCCCATTCTTATAGTACTTATATTTTAGTTAGTGGAGCTTCTAGTTTTATACCGCTTGGCATATACCTTAATTTAGTAAAGGCCCTAGTTAATAGCTAGACACTAGTCTATAAGTTCCTTTAGCGTTTATATAATAGTATAAACTAGTAGTATAGCGCGCTATAGGTTTAGTGTAAGCTTATTAAAGAGGTCTAGTATTAAATCTTTTTAGGGGATTTAAGCCTATTTAGCTAGGTATAAAAAGTAGGTCTAGAAGATTAAGAAGGTCTTTGTTATTTTTATATTAAGGGCTTTATAATTAAGGCGGGCATTCTATATCTTAAAGGGGTCCTTATAAATAAAAAATAGGTAGTTAATTATCTCTTCTCTAAAGAGGAAGGGGTTTGCTAAGTCCTAGGCATATTATAGATATAGATGCATTTATACGTCCCCGCTAGTATGGCTAAAGATATATACTATTTTAGCTTAGGTAGTAGGGAAGTGGTCTATATTAACTTTAAGCTTATTTTATAGTTAAAGCTTCTAATTATTAATATAGGGTTAGTTCCGTCTGTAAGTAATAAGGGGTCTATAACCTTCGCGGACCGCGATAATACTAATACTATATATTGGGCTAGGGCCTTAAGGACCATAGTAAGTCTCTAGGTATTTAATAACTCCTTACTAGGTATAGGGGTGTCTCTAGTTTTAAGCAGCTCTTAAAGCTATTTAATTTTAGTATTAGCTACTATAAGCTCTTTCTAGGGGGTTAAAACGGCGATTGTTTTACTATTAGAGGTATTTATAGGTCCTATAGCGGCTTTACCAGCTGCTGTATTTCTTAGCATAGTAATAGGGGTATTAGGTAATTTCCGGTATTTATTTATTTCCTAGGGGTTCTGGTTTATATGTATTCTATTCTTAGGTTTCGCGTTCTATTTATATTTTTTTTAGTTCTTAGGGGTCTGTCCTATCCTTGTGGTCCTAGTAATATCCTTAGGGTCCTATTCTATGTCCTTGTCCTATTTATAGCCTTATGGATATATTTAAGTTCCTTCTTAGGAAAGAAGAGTAGTAATAAGCTTTGGATAATGTTAGCGACTTAGTTAATTAAGGCACAAGCACGGCAAGAGGGTCGCGCAAGCCTATACAATTGGATTGTCTATAAACGAGGATCCAAAGCTAGAGAAAGGAAAGGGGAAGAACGGAAGCACCGCTCAAAGCTATATACAATCCTCTGGTCACGTGATGGCAACTTGCCATCACGTAACGGCAAGTTGCGGCAATCTAATGGCAATTTGCCAGTACTGTAACAAGTTTAGCGTAATATAGTATTATAGACTAAGTATAAGCAGCGATAATATATAGTAAAGTAGATATTATTAAGCTATATATATAAATAATATAATAAAGTTAAGATATTATATGTAAGGCTATTGCTTAGGTATACGGTAGGAAGTAGGCAAGTCGAGCATGAGTTACAAGGAGAGTTGATGGAAGAGGACGATATAGTAAAGAGCAGGTATGTGTGAGGGGACTTTGTAGACAGGGGGCTATAAGGCACGATTGTGGAACAGGATAGATTGGTGAGAGAGACGAATCCTTGAGGAGGTAAGGCCTCTGGGATCGTGGAGACTATATACTACGGGCACGTGCCTCCGGCACGTGACCGGCGACCAACCGAGGGGCGTCCGGAGGTTGTCCTGAGGGCAACCCGAGGTGTCCGCAATAATATCCCTTACAGTATGGCAATACCTTGTACGGAGACGAACCAATAAGGAGAGAAAGGCTGCAGGCCCGAGGAGCTTATAAGGAGGTGCCAAGGGCTAGCCGAAGGCTAGCCTTGGCAGCTCCTGAGAGCCCCCGGGCGTCCACCAAGTAAGGGGCCAAAAGATCCCTTACGACGTGTATAAGGTATTACGGGGGTGTTCCGTAACACTTAAGATTAAAATACATTAAATAAAGCATTAATAATTATTAGTAGGGCCTTAGTAGAGCTAGTTAAAGTAAAAATGCGCAATCTAAAATATTTATTTCTTACTAAAGCGATGCCTATAAGCTCTTAGACACTCTATAGAAGATTTTGTTAGGTAATAGGGGTGCATAGGGGGCTAAAATTAGTGCACTGTTTTAATTGGTCTAGGAGTTAGTTAGGAGTTGGAAGTTAGGGCGCTATTCTGGTTGGCTTAGGAGTTTGTAGGAGTTTTAGAGGGTCTACGCGTTATCCCGTGTCACGGAACAAATCCTCTGTGGAGCGTCTGATTTATGAAATAATAGGGAAGAACCAGCGATTGGTCTCTAAATAAAAGAGGTCAAAAAGCAATTGCCCTTTAAACACATGAAGTGCGTTCCACCTCGACCCACCTGCGGCTCTCGTTCGATGCTGTCGATTAGATATCCATAGGTTCTAGTCGGAAACCTTACTGGCCTCTGACATTGACACGAGAAAATGTCCTTTTGATCGCATGCACGGGCCACATTTTATTGTCACTTGTCGGTGCAAGGGATAGTGAGGATGGCAAGTCCATCGCAAGACTAGTATAAACCGAGAAGTGGCTATGGACAGAGGACCGCTCTACGGTCCAACTTATTCCAGAAGAGCAGACACCTAAGCCTCGATAAAAAGCAATGATAGCTTCATTGAAGGTGGCAGTGTCGTAGAGATTCGCGGAGACCATATGCCAAGGCACTAGTGAGCAAGGATGCTGGCCCACTTCCCGTGCAACTTTCACGAGCTCAGTATGCGCTTCGCAATCGCCTCAAGGTAGCCCTCCGTCTTCAACTCTCAGTCAGCGCAACTCTTGCACAGCAATTCAAGAATCAAGTCCATCTCTCTTGAGAATCTCTGATGCGAAAACACTCGGCTACCAAATCTAACTTTGCGCCGCTATCTCCATCTTCCCCTGGCCAAATTCGCCCTGCAGGCATCAGTTTGCGATTGGAGCCGATAAATCACCAGCGTAGTTAACCGGCTTGACCGGTTTAAAGTCGCAAGGACCCATGAGCCTTGCGCGTTAGAAGCCTTCCCCCATACCTTCAATGTCGATTGGATGCACCCCCTCAATCCATTCTTGCGGGCCTTCTTCCGTAGCACACTCCCTACGCAGTGCTCGCCAGTTCACCATCACGTAGGTTTTAACTTCCCATCCTTTTCAGTCATACCGCCGCTAACCCCGTCGCTATCTCAATCAGGTCTTGCTTGTTCCAACGACCGAAGTCCTCCTTAACTCTCGCGATCGTGAGACGCACGCCTTGTACGCTGATCTAAGCGGCTCGGAGGACTTCCTTGCGAGCCATGTGCTCCGGGTGCCAGGCGGAGTGGGCCCGAACAGTCACATTAAAGATGGGGGCAATTTCAGGGAGAATCGGGGGAAGGCAAAGCAGTATTCTACGGCCAATGGGCGTACGGTGATAATAAAGGATGCTTTTGTCTACAGCAATAAAGGTACAAAAGATCACACTAGCCAATTCAATGGATGTATCAAGCTAATTAATACAGGTTTCAAAACTCTAAACCAGGCACAGCTACTGAGCGATGCGATCTTCTATCCAGACACATTCGACGCGCAACCATGGCTGATATATTACATCTCCCGACCTCTGATTGGAACCTACGAAGCCATACCTATTGTTCCTGCAAGTCTTTTGCCCAAGAAGGTCGAGAATTTGCTAGAACAAGGCAACTCAAATACCTTGAATGGATCGATATCCTCCTTACCACGAAAGAAGGAGGTCAAGTCGTTCGGCGATTTACTAAACCATTTTCCAATGATTGCCCGACAGATGCAACCAGGGCTTGAGAGACTGTTCAAGGAATTCAGTAAAGAGTTCGAGAAACTGCTACCATCAATACCATCACGATCATCGAGATCAGGGTCCCTCAGCTCTCGTCGGAGAAGTTCTATATCCTCTACAGAGAGTCTGCCGACTTCGCTACATAGCAGCTTGCCCAATGGCTCCAGAGGCATTCATCCTACACTGGAGCTTGATAACGAAGAGGATCTCATGAGAAAATCCTTAGAGACTGCCGTCACTGCTGCGATAGATCTTTTTCAAATGGTCGATAAGCAGCAGCTTTCCTTACTTGGTGCGACAACCGATCTCACTGGGCCAATAGTTGAGCGTATGATTGAAAGGTATATCACAGAACAGGTCCATCACTCAGTTCTATTCCCCCGACTTTGCTCAATCAGACGTTTCGATGACCTTGAATTGGAGGCCCGGATCAGGCAGATGGCAGACGTGGATATATCCCAGGTCGGCATTACCATCGGAAACGGTCAGAAAGGAAAACAAGAACTTGCAATTCGCCTTTCAAAAGCAGTTGACATATTCAAAAAGATGGGTGTAGCAGGAAGTCCGCAGGAAATGGTAGAGATTCTACTTTCAACTCAGAAACACATTACGATGCCTGAAATAACTTCCGATGCTCCAAAACTCAAATCGAAAGCTAACGGAACCTTGGACCTGAGCTCTGAGAAGCAGGACCCAATGCTAACTATCAACGCCGATACTTTGGTTTCTCTACTTCTGGTCGTAGTCATTCGGTCTCCTGTACGACATCTACAAGCTCGCCTCTCTTACATGCGACATTTCATTTTCATCGATGATATTGAAAGTGGCGAGATCGGCTATGCTATGAGCACATTCGAAGCTGTGATCTCCTACCTCGTGAGGGACTCTGGGGGCTTACGGAAATCAAGCCGCAGGAATCGGAAGCTCTGGCAAGCTACGAAGAATGGCGATATCGCCGAAATGCAAAATGTTCTGGAACCTGATCGCGCCATTTCGTTTGATGCTATGAATGAAGATGAGCAGGAGGGAGGCAGCTCGGATGGGTCGAAACATGTTCAACGTAGCCACAGCTTCACTGACATTTCTTCCTTGGGTGGAATAACCTTGAGTGGCGAGGACCATGAACATGACAGGCGGCGTAGCTCATATCATAGTGGTCATAGGATTGAACCTGGTCCGCTGGCTCATATTTTTCCATTCCAAAGAGCACCAACTCCACCACTGGTGGAAGGCAGAAAAATCAAGAAAAAGGTTTCAATGGATACTCGAAGCACTTCAAGCTCCTCTGCATACTCGTTCAGATCTCGGACAAACACCGTAGACTCTCGGAGTAGCGGTATTGAAGGCGACACGTCTATTGAAAGGCTCTCACGGACTCAAGGACCCGAAGGCGAGTCAGTCCTGATGATTGCTATCGAGAGTAGGCAAGATAAGGCACTGCAGTATCTGCTGAGCTTATCCGATTACTACCCTCTGAGCGTTGTACTCGAAGATTGCAACAACGAAGGGACGACATTGCTTAGCGCTGCCGTTCAATTTCCACATCCGAAAACCACCGATATACTCTTAGACTTTATCTTCGAACATTCTCCGAACGAAGACGTCATTAGGAACTATTTTGCCTTGCAAGACTCGAAAGGCAGATGCGTTGCTCACTACCTATTCAATCAGCCGCGGCTTATATCCCGTATAGGGCATTTGCTTCCCTGGCGATTGAAGGACAAAAATGGACAGACTCCTCTATTTGCCTTATGCAGGTCTTATGATCATGAAGAGTACAGATGGATGGTGGATGCTGCTCTACTAGCAGCTACCAACGCTCAAGATGACGGGAAACCTCTGCACTTAGATGAACACGTCGATGGCAAGGGAAACACGCTACTGCACATCATCAATGATCCCCAGATAGCACTAAAACTACTCTACCACTGTGACTCCGATGTCAATGCTCCTAACGATAAGCAATTCACACCACTAATGGTTGCAAGCAAATATGCACGTACCGACCTGGTGCGGGCACTTTTTGGAGACGTTAGGGTCGATCTCTCTGTCAAAGACGTGCGCGGCCTCACCGCCGTTGAGCTGGCGAAAGACGACGAAGTTCGCAATCGAATCGATGATCTTGTCCTGCTCTCTAACGAGCCCACACCAGATGGTCGAATCACAACCGTTGTACGCTCCTTTTTCGTCGAAGACGGTACTATTCGCCTCGTTCTAAAGTCCGGTGCGCCCAACGGCAACTCCACAATTACTGTCACAACCTGCCGTCGCTCTCTTATAGACTTCGAGAACCTTGCAAAATGGCTAGCACAAGAGCACCCAGCATCCTGGCTCCCTCCCATCAACAACTTTCCATCTCCCTTCCTCATTCCCTCCAGACCTTCACGTGCCATCCTCCGTGACATGCAGATCCGACTTGATTCTTTCCTTAAAGTTCTCCTCACACATTCAACATTTTCCACCCACGAGATGGTCTGGGAGTTCTTCCTTGTCCCTGACATGGAACCCGCTATGCTTGCCGAACGGTCCGCTCGTAAAGCTGAAACTCGAGTGGAGCGAGTGAAGGAAGAATATTCACCTATACGTGACGTGCGTGAAGTCGAACTATTTGTCCAACATGCGCGTGAATCCGTCCGCTCAGTACACCACAGCACCAAATCCGTTCTCAGGCGCTGCAACAAACTTCGTGCCGCTTCATCTGATCTCACCGATGCGGCACACCTCGCCTCGACCGCCGTCCAGTCTGTAACCTTCCTGTCAGCAGAGCATCTCATTGCCGTCGAGCGTTATACTAAAACTCTTGCTCAGTCCGAGGCTTCGCCTTTGTCGGGCTTCTACTATAATATGCACGCCATCAGTACAACTATCACCGCCATCCTGACGGCGCTCAACCGCCCCACCACACTGATTTCGCAAATGTCAGCAACTCAAAAAGCCATCGATCGGCATACGCTTTCCCTACGCCGGTCGGACCGCTGGCCCCTCGGCCTCCTCGATGATGCTAGACACAGGGTCCAGCGAGACGCAGCGGAGAAGATGGACAAGAGCCTAATAGAGCTCGAGGGGCTAGGAAAAGAACTCAGATATACACAACAGGTTGTTGCGGGCGAGCTGGCATCTTGGCAGGAGACGAGAATTGGAATGGGGAGAAAAGCATGTAAGGAATTAGCAAGAAAGATGGTTGTAACCGAAAAAGCAAGGCTTGAAGGGATGAGAAGAGCTCTAAGGGGTTTGGGAATTGGGCAAGATAAGGAATTAAACGAGCCAGAGAGGGGAAGAACTAGGGTCAGGGATAATGGCAAGGATTACGAGGTTGCTACCAGCTTCCAGGATCCCTAGTGGACTTTAAGCGTTATATTTACTCTTTTGATGCATAGAGCGGGAGGGAACCTCCGAGTTGGTTTTGAAGTTAATCTACTGTGATTAGCTAAGAGTGATATCCGTGGCCTGGGTGTTTCATACGAATGCAATACCATCAAGCAATTTACATACTATCTCCCTATACCACCTCATCTCAGACGTTCAACCTTCCATTAAATGGGTACTCATTGGCTCAGACTACTGACGAGTTTCTCCAGTGTGTCTTGAAGAAGATGAAGATTGAGTGCCCGCCGCCGTTGACCAACGCCCGCATGATCGATAGACTCGTTGGAGAGTACATTGAGTATGTATTCTTTGGTTTAAAAAGAGAGATTTTATTCTCTTGTGCTATTCCTAATAACCTAATAACCGCAAATTTTGAAGAACAACCGACTAATTCAATTTATAGGGATACATGTATTAACAATTTATTACTGGTCATCCCGAAATGATATCTCCACTCGCCAAAACCGACCGATCGATAAAGGGTCTATGCGAGCGCTTTGAAGCTTTCGTCTGCAAAAACGAGATTGTCAACGCGTACACGGAGTTGAACGATCCTTTCGATAAGCGTATGCGATTCGAAGAACAGGCGAATCAAAAGGCTCAAGGTGATGACGATACCCAGCTTATTGATGAGACGTTCTGTCAAAGTCTAGAGTACGGATTACCCCCGACAGGAGGTTGGGGCATGGGATTGACAGGATGGTGATGTTCTTGACCGATCACTACAGCATCAAAGGGGTTCTCACCTTCCCATTCATGAAGGGTGTGGCCGAAAATAAAGAGAAAGCAGCTGAAGTTGTAGGAATTGAGCCAATGCCGGAAGGAATCCGTAAGTCTTTACTCGCTTCATGGCAGTCGCTGAAGAGTTTGCGATACTGATGAATGTTGTAGCACACAAATGATTAAATGTACCGGCCGTGCGCTGTGCGGATATTTCTGGCTAAAATATACTTTCCCCCGAAAACGGGTAACTCTGCTTGTCTGATTCTCCGTGTCATTTGTCAACTCTTTCCATTGTGTGATCACACATGCTAAAGCCTAAAAGAAGCCACATAGAGGTTCTACATAGCACAACTTATAACTTTGTAGCCACCTCTTCATAGATACCCGATATAAAAAATATCATATTTATATTCAGTCATTTTACATTGGCTTCTTCCTTTCACATAACTCATTCACCAACTGCCACACTGGCGGGCCCTGTTACACAACTGGATGGCCATTTTGATTTCCAATGTATCAGATATTGCGTAGAAAAATACGCTAAGGCACTACAGGCTATCCAAGCCACAAAATAGACCTTCATCGCTAGGACTAGAGCAGAGATCTAAATGGATGGAAACTCGTGGGGTTTCCATAAGCTCCATATATCCTCCATGGAAATCTCCTCCATGGAGTTTCTTCCATCTACTTGGAACTCTAGACTAGAGGCTGCGGATTAATAGCTACAAAGAATAAAGGGTTTCTAGGGCCAGTAGTAATGGTTTCATATCCGGGTGATATCAATTGTAATAGTTATTGGGAACGACAGGCCTGTTGTGATTCGGCCAGTCCTAAGCACTGGTGGGATTGTGTAGCTAGTTGATGGTGAATGTTTCACTAATGGTAGAGCCAGCAAACCCGACATGACGGTTGGCAAATGCATAAAGCTTCTAAAGAAGAATTTATTAGTGTCAACTCTGACTCCATGATTTCAAGGGATTGACTCATGGTAAAGAGCGAGCAGGCGAGGAATATGGTGGTAGAATAGCGCTGTTCTAGTCCGTCTTATCTTATCTTGCTTAGTCAGTAAATATCTAGATCAGCCCTGCCAAGGACATGACACTTTCTTTTACCTCGACTTCCACGACCTCGATAAACACTGTGCCCTCACCATGAGATTGTGTCTATTTGTTACTTTATAGTATTTGTTAACACCTGAGGGCCCATAGTGGCACCCAACCTGTATCAGCTCCTAAACCATGGACGACTTCAATAGTGAGACGGACAGCGACTACACAAGTTACTGGCGAGACTGGGTAGGTCCTACTCCATATGCTGTCTTATACCTTCCCTGGAATTATTTCCAAATTCCTCCTACCAGGTGTTCTGCTTCAGTCTTGGATACTGTTCATGGATCTGGAAGTGGCACCACAATATGAAAAAATCTAGTCAACTTTTACCACAGCACATTGCTCCAGCCGGGAATGTGCTGTAACAGCTGCCTTGAGAACCCTAAAACCTACGACATAAATCGCAATGGTCTTAAGCAGGAATGAGGATGGAGTTTTGGTCTTGCTTGCATGGTACGTCGCTGGTTAGCTCCTCGATATACCTTCAAAAAGAATACTCATAGCTAATGTATACCCAAATTACACAGCTATTCATGCTTTATGGCCGGCACCGAAGCCGAGCCCCGATGTTTACACACAATTGAGTCCTGGGTATCTTCGGTGGGGTCTTCACTGGTTCACATTTACATTGGTCACACGCGCTCTTCACGAATTTGAGCCTCCTGGTGGAGTTCTGGACCATTCCGAAGCTCCGCCTAGCCGATGTTTATTTGTCGTAGCCAGATACTATGGACCAACCGAAATCGCTTGCATCAGCCCGTCCTCTATAGACCGTACATGCGGACACCCAACAACCTTGCATTTTCTGCTGTACTCTCATTCACTTGCGCAAGAAGAGTTTTGCTAACTTTGATTTCGGTCAGTTCATATCTTCGCGGGGAAACGAGTACTTTTGCGAGATCGATGAGGAATACCTGACAGACCGTTTCAACCTCACCGGCCTGAACACCGAAGTACAATACTATCAATATGCTCTTGACCTTGTCACCGATGTGTTCGACCTCGATTGCGATGATGAAATGAGGGAGCAAATAGAGAAATCCGCGAGGCACTTATACGGCCTGGTACACGCGAGATATATAGTAACAACGAGGGGTCTAGCGAAAATGGTGCGTGCTAACGTTTAGGATAGGAATGAAAAGACGATTGCTAACCTACACTAGCTAGAGAAATTCAAGAAAGGAGATTTCGGGAAATGTCCTCGTGTCATGTGTGAAGCACAACCTCTACTACCCATGGGTCAATCCGACGTTGCAAATACTTCTCCTGTGAAGCTCTACTGCGCACGATGTGAAGACCTCTATAACCCTAAATCCTCTCGACATGCATCGATAGATGGTGCTTACTTTGGAACGTCTTTTCACAACATCCTCTTCCAGGTTTATCCTGCAATGCTCCCACCAAAGACCCAGAAACGATACGAACCTCGAGTTTTTGGATTCAGGGTACATGCAGCAGCAGCGCTATGTCGATGGCAGGCAGAGCAACGAGAGCAAATGAAGGAGCGACTACGACAGGCTAGAATAGAGACCGGATTTGAGGAAGAAGATGAGGAGTTAGAAAGCGAGGAAGACATTGATGATGAAATGGATGGAGGAGATGGATTTGAACATGGGGCCATCGTTCAGCCATAGACTAGGGGCTCCTTTTCCGATAACGGGGTTGTAGTGATGTTGGTATATGAGTTTATGAGCATATTTTAACTTGGCGTCTTTGGGTTGATTTTGCTAGCAGAATAAAGATACTTTTTATATCTGTACTAGCCGTGATGTCAAGCTTGAGCTTAGGGTGAGCCACTCGAACTCGTGGATGATTTTGACTCCATAGAATTTGATAAGCTTCATACACTGATAGAAAGTGAAATTTCGCTGGTACATCCATATTTACTCCATTTCAATATTTTAGGCCCTGAACCAGTTTATTGGAGTTATGAGCAGCAGTGAAATCAGAAAGAAACGATCAAATGTCAGAAACCATGATCAAAAATAGAAATTTGCCGAATCCTCACCTGTTTGAACCCTTTTTCTGTACTCGCGCATGCCACCACCCATCACCTTATTATTACCTTATATTTGAAGCCATAGGCAAACCTGCCTAGTCAACTGAACAGAAGTTAATTGTACAAGCTCTAATTAACCTCAGCAACGACAATTTCTATATAGAAGTTAAGACCCGCGTTCCTCAACCTACTCTTTAACGCTAGAGGGTGAATTTAAAGAGATTTGGCTAGATTAATCCACCAATTAAGGCAAGTAGTAGGCCGCTGCTGCTTACGGATAAGGCTCTAGATATATAACATTAGGTATTATTAATATTAATTTATTAACGCGTACCTTAGGGCCTCCTTAAATACCTCTTATATAGCCCAGACGCCTATTTTAAAGAGATGCTCTAGTTTCTATATAATAAATATAATATAATAGTGGCACAGAGTATGCTGTCGGCTAGATTAAAGTAAAGGAGATGGAGTAGAAAGGTTATAAGGATAATTACGTAATAACGCAACCTAGGCTTAAGAGATAACTAGATTGTTTAAACCTATGGCTATAGGCGCGATCAGTTTGTTTTTGTTAATAAATTAGCTTATAATAAGAAGACAAGGAAGTATAGGTGGGTACCTATTAATAAGCCTACTAAAGGAATATTAGAATTAAAAAGATCTAAAAGATGGAGCTTACTGCTAGCATATACCTAGGAGGGCTATATGCCTAGTTGGTTAATACACCAAGGCTCTATTAATGGGTTAATGTTTATTTAGTGGATAAAGAATAAGGTTTTTACTTATATACAGCCTTATCTATAGCCTTGTTTAGTTCTAGTAATAGATAATACATTAATCTATTATAATAAGGTATGTAGTAACCATAAAGGATAGGCGCGCCAATGCTGCTGCTTACTTAAACCTAGGAAGATTAACGCCTCTGCAATGCTACTAGTATTAGACTTAAATATCTTCCTCCTTACTTACCCAATTTTAATCCAATTAAGGCCTCTTTTTACAACTTAAAGTAGTAGCTGCGTACTTATTAATTTAAAGCTAAACTATAGAATAACTTTAGCAACTTTTTAAACTATGCGGTAGAGTAATAAGGATTTAATAAAAGGGCAAAAGGCCATTTCTTATGGGTAGGAATTAAGCAGTAGATAAAGGGAAGGATAAGGTCTATTATTATATAGAGCGCCTACTAATTAAGACATTAAGTAAGGCCTCTGCTATAGCACTATAATGTCGCCAATCTATTCTAAAGTCCTCTAAGTTATCCACTATGCAATTAATAAGCCTATATGTTAAGCCAATCCTATGCAGCTTTATATGGCCTATATTATTATTAAGTAGTGCATACTTAAGTATCTTAAAGGTATAGTACTCGTTAACTAAAATTAACTCTACTTTAGTAAAGGCGTGGGCAAAAGCTAGATAATAGCTTTATAGCTATTTAATAAAGGCACTAAGCTTACTGTCTAATTGTTTAATATTGCTGCAGGTAGGGCTGCTAGGTAGTAGGTTAGTAGAAGGTATATTTAAGAGTAGATAATAAGGACTAGTGGGCGTTTTAGAGGATAGAGTAGAATTAGATAGGGCGCTCCATAAAGAAGGCACTAAAGGTCTTATATTTAGTATAGGATCTACTGTAAAATAACTGTTAGCAATAGCTAGTAATATAGAAGAAGGCAGTACTACCTATATAGCACTCTATAACTATTATAGCGTCTACTAGTTCTGTAGCTGGTTCTACTGTAGTATATAGCTCTACTATTGTATCTAGTTTATTAAAAGCGTTAATTGCGTTTATAATAGATCTTATTAAATAGGATTAGCTGGTAATTATATAACTATGGTATAAGCCTCTTATCGCTGCCGTTATTAGGGGGGAGAGCTTAATTTATCTATACTATAAGAGTTACCTTAATGGTGCTTATAGCTGCCCAAAGACGCCTTTGCATTTTTTTTATCCTCCTTATCCTATAGGTGCTAACTATACCTAATCTTTAACAGTAAGGACAGATCTAGTATATTAACCATGGCTTTCTTCTGTTCTATTACTTCTAACTAGCAGTTTAAGTAGTAAGATAGTATTGGGTAGTGCTTTAAGTTAAATTTAAGATAGTGCATAGTACTGTGCTTTCTATTCTTATAGTACTGTTAAAGGCAGTAATAGTGTTTAAGCAGCGCATATAGATGCTTGCCTTTAGCTTCTAAACGTTTACACCATTTAGCAGCCTCTTTCTATATTTTAGTGGTAGTTAACGCCTTTTTTTTACTAGTAGCTTCCTCTACTATACCTTTATAATCCTTACCAGATAACTCTACCTCTTTATTAGCTGCTGCTTTAGCTAAAATACCTCTTGCTTAAAGCGCCGCATTAATAGCTATAGTAAAATTAGGGTCTCTAGTATTAGCAGACGCATTAATAGGTGCAGTAGCGGCCTTATATTTAACTGTAAGATTAACCCTCCATGCCATCCTTACGTACTTTAACTGTGCCTCTATTATTCCCTCTACTTTGCGCTATTTATCTATATTATTAAACTCTTTAGGTATTATAGGATCCTTTAGATTTAATAACGCAATAACAGCAGTTAATTAATTAAGCTGGAAAGAATAAAGACTATAATATTTGTTGGCTTAATGCGTATTTTAGGTAATAAACTCTTAGTATTTAAAGGCTCTAAATAGGACGGCTAGAATATTGGTGAATATCTTTATAGTATCAGTGTATACAATTATATTTAGAATAAAGGTTTAATAATCTTTAGGCTGTGCTACAATAGTAGAAGGCGTTGGTATAGGTGGTATAGGTTTAACAGTAAGGTCTACCTCTTTAGGTGCTTTTGAAGTGTTCTTTGCAGTATTTTTAGGTGCTTTGGCTCTCCTCTTGTGCGTTATGGCACTAACTAAAATAGGAAATAATATAGGCTTTGAATAGCTTCAAAAAAATAGGCGACGGCGATATATTAGCATGGAGGATGGGTGGTGGCATGCGCGAGTACAGAAAAAGGGTTCAAACAGGTGAGGATTCGGCAAATTTCTATTTTTGATCATGGTTTCTGACATTTGATCGTTTCTTTCTGAAGCGATTGTACCAGTTTTGGCAAGAGCCGCAAAATTGTGGGGCAGCTTTCACAAGCACCAAGACACGCAGTATCAATTAATCCCGCCAGCTAGCCAAAATGTTTAAGAAAGAGTAGGTATGCCTCCTCATAAGCACTTACTCTATAGCTAACTAAGCCAACAGCATAACCCCCGGGGCAAAATCCAAAGTCAAGTCGTCGGCCCAACGCGCCATCCGCAGCAAAGTCGTTGAAGAGCACCCCCTCCTCGCGCCGCACATTGATGAGATCATACCGAAGAAGGAGCAGTTAGACTTAGTAAAGCTGTAAATTGCCCGTATATTTCTCTCTGTGTTTCCTTGATTTAACCTGCGTATTCCTCTACCCTGACTATTCCATTAGACTTGAATGTAAGAGGGCTAACTCGGACCGCATCGTGCAGGCCCGACAGAGTATCGTTGTACACGCTGGGCAGCACCCCTCTCTTCTTCCAGCATATGGATGATGACCTTCTCCCGCACCTCTCCGTCGTTCATAAATTCCCCGACTGTTTTCCACGCGTCCGTATCGACCGGGGCGCAATCCGCTTCGTGCTCTCCGGTGCTACACTCATGGTACCAGGGTTAACATCGGCGGGCGGGAGGTTACCGGACCCAGAAGCAGAGGGTGAGGATGAGAGGTATGACAAGGAGGATTTGGAGCCTGGGACAGTGGTTGTTGTGGAGGCAGAGGGAAAGGAACATGCATGTTTCGTGGGCGTGTTGAAGATGGGAACGAGTGAGATGAAGAAGGTGAAGAAGGGGCAGGCAATGGAAAGTGGCCATTATCTGGGAGATGGTCTTTGGGGTTTGAATCTAGGGTGAGTGGGCTATGATTGAGACTACGTGGAGATATTAGTGCATCTTTGGGTTCTGGATATGAGATTGCGCTTGGATAGAGCCAAGGGTACTTGGGGGGCTCCTGCCAGAGCATGGGCATAGTAGATGTCAAAGAACATCTTACAGCGAAGAGCAGGGGGTTTCTGTACTCTGGGTCGGGCTCTACGATATCAAGGGCTTACCACCTGAGATAGTACCATATAGGAATACTCAGGTGCTCTTGACTTGGACATCGAATGATATGATGCTCAAACCAATTGTCAAGACCTTCAGCAAAGCTTCCACGGCATAAATTGAACTCATCGTTTGGTATCATTATTTTCTATCCGGAGGCACCATGCAAATCCTTATATCATGAGATCTCAGTGAACCAAATGAACCAACAGGAAAGCTTTTCACTGTGGGGGAGTACCTCGTCCTCCTCCCATGAAATTCTTCGCCCTGAAAGCACTCAGTCAATATGAATAAATGCCTAGTAGGGGATGTTCTCTTACATGTCCGCAATGCTCGGGTCGTTCATCAAACTTGAAAGATCCGGCATGCCGCCTCCTTGCCCGTCTCCTCTTCCACCGCCGAATCTCTCGGCCATCTGGGCAACTCTAGGATCGTTCATCATGCTGTTCAACATGTCTGGGTTTTGCATGACCTGCTGTGCCATCTGCCTGACCATCGGATTGTTCATCATCTGGCTGAGATCTGGCATCCCACCATCTCCACCGCCGCCTCCAAACATACTTGCTAGACTTGATAGATCTGGCATCCCGCTGGCTCCTGCGCTTGGCGCGCTTCGCGTACCTGCATCAGGGGCACCAACGTCTCCTGCTTCTTCCTCGTATCTCTTCTTCGCGGTCTCGTACCCGCGTCGCATGACATCACTCCCGCCACCCTCAGCCTCCATGCCCTGCTTATAGGCCTCCATGCTGCCCTTAGCATCTCCCAGAGCAAACCTGGCCAGGCCGAGCCTCGACCACGCCTTGCTATACTTCGGATCCGCCGCTACAGCCATCTCAGCATCCTGCTGCGCCTCCTCATGCTTCAGGGCACCCGAGTAAGCCGCCGCGCGGTTCGACAGATAGATTGGGTTGAGCGGCACGATCTCCAGCGCCTTGGTATAGAAGTCAATGGCGCTGGCATAGTCTTTCTTCTGCATGGCCGCATTGCCTTGTGCCTTCAGCTTCTCTGCTTCGTCTTTCCCTCCCGCCGCTGGCGTCGAAGGCGCTCCCGTGGCCGGCGTCGCGGGGCGAGCTTCCTGCGCGCTCGACTCGCCCTTCGTGCTGGGCGTGCTCTTGCCCTTCAACTTCTCGTAGACCGAGTAGACGGCCAGCAGGTTCTGGCCGCCCAGTGCATCGGCTGTGGCTGCGGTGTCCGTGGGGTCGACTTTAAACGCTTCAGCGATGCAGTTGGAGGCGATCTCGATCGATTCCGAGTCTTCCGAGGAGACGGTGCCATCGGTGACGGAGGTGGAGAGGAAGTCAATTATGGCGAGCGCAAGGCGCTTTTGGGAAGTTACGGTTGCCTTTGTGCGAATGTTAGTAACAGCATAGCTCTGCAAACGGGACGAGGCGGGGTACCATTGTGGCGGTTGTAGAGAGTTAGAGTGTGATTAAGAATATTAACCAGAGGTGACTGAAGGTCTCTATATTATAGAAGTAGAGGTGGGGTTGGTGAGAATCGGAACACGTGAAGGCTATTATAGACAAAGTTCAAGGTGCTACAGTATCTTAGTTTGATGGAAGATTCCATTGGATTTCTACAGCACTCCGTCTTGGGCGCCTTAACCGACGCCCCACCACCTTATTCTTGTTGTCCTGACCTCATGAATGGCTTCAGATACTTAAGGAAAGCATGAATGTCCTCTATGTACTCAGTTTTGAAGTACTCCAGAAACCTATCCAAATTCCATATGGCCAGGCATGAACCAAATGAGTGGTCCCTTAGAAGTTTTCCCCACTCCGTGCACAGTCACCACTCAATGCACGGTTTTCCTCTATACTACCTGTAACATAATAACCTTCTAATAGAATTTTATAAAAATTTAAATACAGCTTATTAAGCACTAAAACTATAATTTTATATTAATAAAAATTAATAAAAGATTAATTAGCTTATATATATAGCACTAAAATATATTAAAATTATAAGGTAATAAGCTCTATACTACCTAGCCACAGCATAAACCCTAAAAGGTGTAATAAAAGCCTTATAGGAAATACTACGGTAGACTCGTTAATAGGCTAGGTATATAGGTAAATAAGAAGTTAATAATATAATAATAACTGGTAGAGTGGTTGCCTAATAGATTAACTCTAATTATTGTAATAGTGCTAGGGCACCGTATAATAAAGCCTTGTGGGAAATACCACAGTAGACTTATTAATGGGCTGGGTATATAGGTAAACAGGAAGTCAACAATATACAAGTATAAATAATAACTAGTGGAGTAGTTGCCCAATAGATTAACTTTAATTATATCCTAAGATTTACTATAAAGAAAGGAACTATCTAGGTAGGGACTATAGGTCCTTAAATATATAACCATATGCCTAAGAAAGTCCTTGCTCCATCTGCTTTGTCTACTCTATTTACTCTATTATAGATCTTACAAATTATATAGATTATATAAATCACATTATATAACCTTAGTTACTATTTCTTATTACATAGTTCTATTAGATCTATCCTAGACCGTGCCTATATTAACTAACTAGCTTCCTCTAACTCTTCTCTAAGTAGTTATAGCATTATACTTAAGGCGTCTGTAACACTATCTCCCTCCTCTTTATTTTTGTCTTTAAAGATTCCTAATATCTCTAAGTTGTCTACTAGAGGTATAATATCTATTTAATTAATTTGGTTAATATTATTACTTATTATACCTAAGGCACCTTCTTCTTCTTCTATAGCTTATTAGTCTTATACCATTGCTATAATATTATCTCTTAGTAAAATAATGCTATCTCTGTGTTCTCATTATGCGAAAAAGGGATTAGTTTATATTACGTTAGTAAGCCCTTTATCTTAGCAACCCTCTTCCTATTTAGAGTGCACTAAAGCAAATATTTAATTGTCCTATAATGTTCACTTAGTTTCTAACGCTAAGTATACGCGTCCTATTACTCTTAATAGCCTTTAGGTATCCTTATTAATTGCTATTAGGGTCCTAAGTTTAATTTGCCGCTGCCGCTGCTTAATAATAAACTCTTAATAGCGCTGGCTAAACTTTATTGTTTCTATAACACTAAGCAAGAGGCTGCCGCTGCTTAATAATATACTTTTGACTCTTAACTAGCTATATCTGCGCAGTTAATTTATCTTAAGAAGGTATATAAGAAGGTTTATTCTAAGGAGTAGAAATTTATAGAATAAGGCCTTTAGGAACTTGGCGATAAAAGAATGGATTTTCTTCTAATAGAGAGGGAAACAACTCCAAATATATTAGCAGGTGCTCTTCTTAGGTCCCCCTTAGGTGGCTTATTCTTTAGTAATCCTTCTTTATTAATACTGCCTAATCCCTTTTCTTTTAATACTTCTATACCTTCCTTATAGTGTTCTTTAAGTTATTTAGTAGCTCCTAGGTAGTCTTATTATAGCCTATCTACTTAACTTTATACTATGTTTTATTATTAACGTCCTTATAACTAATAATCTTTAAAACCTCCTATTTATCCTCTTCTTAACCTCTATATATATCTGCCTTATAGACTAGTAGTTTAACATTCCTATATGCTAGCTTTAGTATTATAATATGCTATATAGGGTAGATCTTTATCTTTTCTAGTAAATTAAGTTTATATATAACTTCTAAGATCTTCACTTTAACTATAAATAGTTCTAGTCTAATATAGTCTAACTTTTTACTTAGTCGTTAACTCTTAAAATTTTTGTATAGTAGCTATACTTTATCTCCCTCCTTAAGATCTGGTCCCTTAGATCTCTTAGCATTATAGTACTTTTTTATTTTTTTTTATACTAGCTTAGCTGTTTCTCTAAGATGTATATAAAGATTTATTAAGTTCATCGGGAAAATATTCGCAGGATGAGATTTAAGTAGACTTTGTTTTTCGCGTTTCGCGTAATTGACATGCAATTTGACCAACTCGACACGCAATTGACTAACTTGACACGCAATTGACCAACTTAACATATAACTTAACTAACTTGACACGCAATTAACCAACTTGATATATTTAAAAGTTAAATAATACGCAGTTGACCTACTTAACAACTTTAAAAGCTAACTGCATATTCCTTAACATGCAATTAACTAACTTAAAATTTAAATAACACGTAGTTAACTAACTTGATAACTTTAAAAGCTAACTGCACATTTCTTAACATGCAATTGAGGTAATGTAATATATTATTTTAAAATTGTATGCCAATTGCGCAAATGAATTTTTACTATTTTCTTAGCCTGCAGTATGCTAGCTTATAATATATATTAGGATTAAAATAATTTTATACAATCTTATACAATCTTATATAATCTTATACAATCTTATATAATCTTATACAATCTTATATAATCTTATACAATCTTATATAATCTTATACAATCTTATATAATCTTATACAATCTTATATAATCTTATATAGTCCCATATAGTCTTATATAGGTTCTATACTAGCTTAGCTACTTTTACTATTTGTCTTGGCCTCTATATAATAACGCGATGCGAGTTCCTTCTTTAAGAAAGTTGTCTAAGTATAGAGTATTGTATTGGTCCTAATTAATATAATTATTAACGTAGTATAAATCTAGACAAGAAGTAGCGGCTAGAATAATATACGCGCTTTGTAGAATAGATGGTGTCGGTATCACCCAAGTGCACTTGATTGGCCTATTAACTGATGGATTTGTTCTTGTCTAATAGGTGTCGAAAGCAAAGGATCGTAAGGATCGCAGTGCCTAAGTAGGGGGCTGATAAGTCATTATAAGGATGACTAATTAGAGACACGAATGACCACATAACCTCTGTCCATATATTCCGACAGATGGTATTGAATAAAAGCGACTACCTCCAAGTACTTGCCTAGTATTTACGCTTAAGCGCGGCCACCTTTTTACCTTAACTATGCCGTGTATTAGATGCGGCAGTCTATAATTTAATGGCTGAAGTAGCTCTACTATAGCTCTAGTATACTATATGTATACACCGTACTTATCTAACCTTTTAATATCTAGAATAGTAACAATTAGCTAAAGCTGGCCTATAAGTCTTCCACCTAACAGCGTGTGGCCTTTTCTAATACGGTCGCCGTTATCTATATACTTTTGGACCTATATGTAATTACGCCTTTATTGGTTAGAACATTGCTAATTTAGTATACAATATATTACCTCACTAATTTGGCCCTTAAGGTTAGTTGTATTTTTTCCGTCTTATTTCTAACAGCGGATAGATGGATATATTTTAACAAGCAGGCGCTTAACCTATAAGGGGTCCTTCTCTTTCTAGTCTATATTGGAGTTCTGGGTATATTTGCCTTATAGCTTTCGCCTGCACTCTTGGATAAATACCGTAATACCATTTAGAAACCCTAGGATTTTGCAGTAGTTTGCTATATAAGATATATAAAGCTACGTCTTTAACCTAAGACGCCTCTAGACAAGATCTGTTGCCCTATCTATGTCTTCTAAAGGCCACTAAAGCTTTACAACTGCTAAATACTATATTAGTTAAGTAACCTACACCTTTAGACGCTAGGAAGACTATAGTACAGAATTACTATTTGTAAAAGCTATTTTGTCTTCTATTGCTAGTACTGCTACCCGTCTTAAATTATAAGAGTAGATTTAAGATAGCGAATCCCGTTTATTTGTTAAGTTATAAAACGCCTTAACAATATAATGGTGTCTAGCTTCGCTATTTGTGCTAGTGCAGTACCTATCTGCGCATCTATATAGGTGGATATTTTCCTTAAAATATACAAGGGCATGGAATTTTGGTATATTAAAATGGCCTATATTAGAATCCTTTGCCTTTAGACGGAAACTTTAAAACACGCCTTTAAGCATATTAATTTGATATAGGGCGTGGTGTATATATTATAGTGTCTCCTTGTTATAGGTGCAATACTAAGCTATAATAACGAAGTTGTATACGGCTTTTATAAAATGTATAGTATATAGTTCCCTGGACGATAGTAGTGGGGCTAGTATAGCGACAAGTTAATAAACTATGGCTTTTTATTTATTACCTATCTATTAAGTAACTTTACTAAATAATAGATTATTAAACCGTTTTAGCCCTATAAAAGCTAGGACTTATCTAAAACGCCAATTAAGCTAAGCCTCCGTAGATATATTTGTTGTAGTTGTCTTTATCCCTCTTCTCTTTTTTTTTTAGCTAAACAACATCGCCTACTAGTTTCCGTACCTATTTAATAAGTTATATAATAATACCCTTTAGAAGCTAATATAGAATATCTACTATTATGCCCTTATAGATGTTAAATAGGCGATAGTACTATATAAAATATTCTACCGGGTATACCTAGTTATCTAAGGATAGAAGAATGTTCTCTAGTTGCTGGCGTTTAATCTATCTTCTCGTCTCCTTATAGGTGCGTAGCGGGTATTATTTCTTAGTTAAGTTCTTACGCTTTAGAGGGGGGACCTAGTATATAGTATAGTGCTGTCGGCTTTTAATACTTATAAGCAGCACTTGTTCTTTATAGTCTGCCATTATTCTATACATAATTAGATAACATCGTCGCATAAAATTATCCGTATATTAAAGGTCTACGCCGCTTTCTACAAGATACTTAATTGCTATTATATTTTAGTTAATGGGATATAGCGTTAGAATACTAAAGTAGGACTTATGTTTAAGTATAGTTCTTATCGCCTTATAATATGCTTTACTTTTTATATTGTTATCCTTTTTTTTAATAACTGGTATAAAGCCAATAAGGATATTTGTGGGGGATGTCTATTGGCACTGAACTTGTCGGTTAAGATTACCGATGGTAAGATATATGGGCTAGGCCGATTTGTTGCTATAGTATATTGTTAGCTAGGTCTTATTAACTGCTATAAGTATAGGAACTACTGTAGTACCGCTAGGAAGCTTGCCTTATGTCTCCTACTACTAGTTACTACTGTATAGCTTGTTGTAGACTTAGTGGTTTTTAGCATTGTAGAGTCTCTTTAGTGTATATGCTAGTATATCTTTAAAGGGTTAATGGCTAATTAGAAAGGTAATTATATTTATAATATCCTAGTAAAGAATATAGTATTCCCTCTGCTTAGAGCCTTTAATGTTTAATTCTACCTTATACTCTAATTAGAGCTATTGTTCGTCTTATATACTAAATAGAATAGCGGTAATTAGTTCTTTCTATTAATTTGTAGATTGGAAGCTAAGTAGGCTATAAAGTGGGCTAAGGCGGGTGTCTTTAAGTAGTGCGTTAACGTCTCCCTTTGTATAACAAATGCGGTGCAGCTATATTAAAAAGGCGTAATTAAACTCCGAACGAAAAGGATTGTATAGTATACTTTAGCTATTATTATGTTATAATATGGTAATATCTAAAATTATCTAGCTAACTTACTATATATTATTATCAGTCTTATATAAAATTGGTTTACCCACCTTTATATTCTTAGTTGCTTTAAATGTCTCTACTTTAAGTAATGATAATAACAATATAACGCTTTTCTAATGTAGTATACCGCATAGAGGCACTAGATGGGTATTCTGCTTGTATTCTACCGCTACTGGAGCGTACTTGTTAGTATCCGTATTTATACCGTCCGGTTACAATCACGCGTTATCTAACTAGTAAGAGTGGTGGAATTAATCGCGAATTGTAAGTAGTTGGGCCGTAATAAATGTGCGAGTATTATATCTCTCTTCGCGTGCATTTTTGTAGACGTGTTAGTGGCTAGGTAGCCGCCTTTTATAGCACCATAGGTGTTGGTAAAGGCTGCCGTAACTCTTAGGGGTATAAGAATACTATAGACAGCTCCGCTGCATTATCGCTAATTATATATTAAATAATGTGGTATTATTTTTAGGTATAAAGAGTGTGTGTTATAGTACTAATGGTTAATTACCGGTATTTAATCTATATAAGTGGCTTGGCTTTATGGCTGCTAAGAGTATACCTTTTATTTTCTTGCTAGAACTAGTTATGCTAAAGCATAAGTATAACTAGCCTAATACTGAGTTTAAGGACTTAAAAGAGTCTAAGGTAGCTAGAATAGACACTAAAGCGCAAGTATAACTAGCTTAATACCGATTTTAAGGACTTAAAAGAGTCTAAGGTAGCCAAACTATACGCTAAAGCGTAAGTGTGACCAGCTTAATACTGAGCTTAATACTGAGTTTAAGGACTTAAAGAGTCTAAAGTAGTAGAACTAAACACTGTAAACTAAAGACTTAATAGTACCTAAAAAACCTTTATCCGTCTAAATAATAATATATAGTATTTTTAGGTAATGGCTATAGGACCATAGCTACGGCGAAGATATTATTTACCACCGATGTTATAGAGCCTAATAATATTAGCTATCCGGACCTACGGATTCCGTTATTTCTATATAAGCTATAGCAAAAAAAAAAGGAAAGATTAAGGGTAGTGCTAGTTGAGTTAAGATAACTAAATAGGTTAGTACTTAGAACTATAATATCCGGTCTTAGGTATATAGAGTTCTAACTAATATCTAACTTAAGCTGCTGCCCGGAAGTCTTATATTCGTTATTAGGGTAACGCTAGAGGGCTAGGCCGGATAACGGGTATTAGTAATAATATAGATAATTTAAAGCCCGTAAAGTAACTAAATAGAAAGCCTGTATCTTATAGGCTAACTGCTTATCTTTAACGGCTTTTAAAAGTTTATTTCTAGAATTCCTTTTAACATCTCCGGTTTCCTATTAAATAGATATATTAGCACGAGCCTATATACTACTAGGGTGCGGAGAGCTAAAATATAGTTAGAGCCCTTTAAATAATTTGCTAGAAAAGAACGGGTTATTTAGGTTAGCCTATAGATTGGCTAGCTTAACCTTAATATCCTACCCTAGCTTATAAAGATTAGGGATATCTCTACCTAGTATGCCACTGTTAATTTGCGTATTAGCATCTCCCTTATTTATAGCGGCTGAAGAAGCTTTAAGTGTCTAGTCTCTAGAAGGCATTATAATGCGGCTTTTAAGAGAGCCCACTCCGCGCTAGGGTACTAAACGCTATATTATAGGTAGAGCTTATGGTAGTTGTGTAAGGCGGGATATATTTTTAGGTAGTATATGTTTAGAGAAATTAAGGCTAAGGTAAGCTTGATATAGCTATGTTTTTGAAGATAAAGAGGCTATAGTGTTAGTTTAGGCGGCTATAGAAGTTTAAAAGATTAAGCGAACAATAGCAGGAAATGGAAGAAAAAGGCGTGTAAATAAGAGTACGGTGTTATAGGGCTAGAGTAATAATAGCTGTGTTATAGATGGCTTAATATGCAATTTGGACTACGGGATCTATATACAAATAAGTCTAGCGAATATCTTTAATATAAAGCGTAGTAGCCATAAGTGGGATCTAGGATACTAGTTTTGGGTTGCCTATGCAGTAGATATAACAGCTTACCCAAAAAAAAGTTGCTTTATTAGTGACATAGCTTAAAAATAGGTTATACTTTAGGTAAAAGGGTATTCTAAAGCCTTATCTTGCGTTTGTGGGATAAAATACCATATTATATTTTACTTTGTTTCGTACAATCTTAGACTTTCTATAATATCTTGGATCATCCCCTACCTCTCTCTACTATACACTTTACCTTATCTTATACTTATGGGATAAAATACCATATTATATTTTACTTTTTTTTGTACAATATTGGACCTTTTATAATGTCTTGGATTATCCCCCCACCTCTCTCTACCATATATTTTACCTTACCTTGCACTTGTAGAATAAAATGCCATATTATATTTTACTTTTTCGTACAATCTTAGACATTTTTTAATGTTTTAGATTATCCTAAACTTATTCCCCTACCTCTTTAGAGCTGCTTTACTAACTAGTTATAATATAAAGAATAGAATTATTAGCTCTTTTATTATTATATATCTAGTCTAGTTGCTTAAGTGTACCTATTAGGACATCTATTACCCTATCTATAACTCTTTGGCTTCCTATATAATATATATAATAACTAACGTTCCGAGGCTTCTACTGCGGATTATACTTATTTTTATATGCCTTACTATTTATATCTTGTAATTTTATTTACTTAGTTAGTAGCGTAAATCTTATATCTTGTCTCGCTACGCACCTTTTATTCTGTTTCTTACTCTAAGTCTTATATTTTGTTCTACTGCCCATATTAAAGCTTACATCTTATCCTACTTCTCGCATTAAGACTCGCATTCTGTTCTATTTCTTATATTGCTCTTATATCGCTCTTGTTAGAATCCGCTATTATCTTAAGTTAACACTATTAGCACACCTTCTTATTATAACTGTTAGGATTGTCTTATTAGATTATTTCTAATTGTCTAATATATTATCCGCTCTACTGTCTTTATAAGTTACTCTATACTATTTTATATAAAGCTTTCACCCGCTTATAAATATATAGGGTTTTTAACTATAATGGCGGCACTATACCTAGACTCTAGTTGGTACTTAACCACTGCGACTAATAAGAACTTATCGCAAATAAGTGGTCTAAAGCTGCAGCAAGGACTTGCGATTAATAAAAAAATATATAAAGAGATCCTCTAATACTGTGCTAGCGAAATTAATAAAGCGTCTAGTAGTAGGTTACTAGCGTCTGGGCCCGTGTAAAATGGAGTTAAGCGTACAGTCTTTAACCTTCTTAATACTAAGTATGGGCACGTGTTTAAGAGATCCGATCTACTATTAGAGTTTAAAGCTTTTACTGTCGCCGCTAAAAAGTCTATATGGTAATACGTAACGACTAATAGACGTAGAGGCGTAGAGGTTACGATGGCTAATATTATTCTAAAGCATGGCGCCTTGTCTTCCAGAGAGTAGTTTGTTAACTTATTTAGATTAAGGGCAACCTCTAAGGCTGCCTAGGTACTTAGTGGTCTGTCTATTAAAGTCCTATAATAGCTAAATACTATACCTACACTATTCTATAAAATAAGCTTTGCTATATATAGTTACCTAGATAAAACGCCATTAAATAGGGCCCCCATTCTATACGGATTTGTATTAAAAACTAAGTATAAGTATCTATTGTCCAATTCTCTAGAGAAAGTTAATATATATTACTGTGGATATAATAAGCTGTAAGCTATAATAAGTGTAAACTTCTTAGCGGATAAATATAGGGATAGCTGGGCTATAGTAGATCTAACCACTGGTATACTAATTCTTAACTATATAAACCTAGCATTTATGATGCTTTCTATAAAGAAGGCTGGACTTAATATAATTATAATTGGAGTTAAAAATCCTAATTGGATTATAAAGCGTAAGAGACTTTATAACTTATATAAGATTGTATAATATTATATGGAGTTATCTAATATACGTTTATAGGTATAAAATTTAATAAGAGTAATTCTAAGTCCAACTCTAACCCTAATATTGCACAACTGGTGCTAACTAGGAGAAGAATAGGCATACCTGCCCTAGGTTAAAGTAGTTACAAGCAGTTAATTCTAGAGTCTATGCTACCTATATCTAAGCAGTTAAATCTAAAGCCCACATTAACCCTAAAGTTACCGCCACCTATACCTACCGGTGCATTATTAGCCGTATGGCCGGCTATAATTAAAACTGCTTGTAGCTAGACCCGTAGTAGTAAAGACTAGCCCCTACTAGATAAATTAAAGCTCTTAAAAGGCGTAGATCTAGATAAAGTGTAAATATTTAAGATAATGCTATAGGATAAGATAAAAGGATAGTATAATAAATAGCTAAAGTCTAATCGCGAAATATTTATTAATACATTGTTTAAGGATATGAATAATAACCCTAATCTAATTTATATTAGGGAAATTAATTTTAACCGCATATGGGAGCGCCGCCACTTTAACGCCTTAATTAACCCTATTTTAACTAATAAGGAACTAGAAGATAAGCATAAAGATAAAATTGAGAAGGTTGATTAGGAAGTTAATTACCTAAAGAACGTGCGAGAAGTATATATTAATCTAGTATTATAGGTAAAGGCGCTGCGGTTCCTCTCGTTTCCGTTAACTATTTATAATACTCTTTAAGACGCAACCTTCTACTTATACGGTATAAAAAAGGGTAAAGCTATGTGGATATATTAGCTGCTTGGTGTTACCTATACTCTTCGCAATTATATAGCCCTAGGTGGGACCTTTCTCGCGGATATAATGGGTTTAGGTAAAATACTTTAAATACTCTTAATCTGGTATACTAGCGTATTAATAACTAAGATTAACCTTAACTGGCTTAATTGGGAAAATTAAGAAGATAGAGATAAAAGTCTCTACCTTGCCCCTGGTACGGATAAACACCTACAGCCCCCTAACGCCCGATGCCCAAGTTAAATAGATGGCATGCTATAGTGCTGTTGTATTAAGGGAAGTATTACTAAAAAATTCCTTTACTAGCTAGTAGGACCAACTATATATATTACTAGACAGAATCTACTGCCCTAAGCGGTTAAAGACGTTAAATTATGGTTTAAAACCTTAGAATTAAATAATTATATTTCTGGAGGCAAACTATAAGTTCACGTGCGCCATTTGGCTTTTATTAGGTCTAGCACAAAGAAGTATAATTTTATAGATAAAGATAAAGATATTCTTAAACCTATAAAATGCGAAGGAGAAGGTAAAAAGGTTTAGTAGAAAATGGACCCAAGATTGGCCTTATATCTTATAATTATAATATTATAAACTTAGGTAATAACCTAGACCGCTTAGGAATAGTATAAGACTATTTTTAATCTCTATAGAGACGGTGGTCCTTGTTATATTGTTAGTGGGATTCTTGCTAATAAGTTCTATACAGACAGGTTAGAGATAGGTTATTTAATAAAAATGGCCAAATAAGTGTATAATAATTAAGCAGTATTTCCTCGCTTCTAACGCCCAGGCCTATTTTATAAGGACAGTAATAGTAAAATAGCCTACTATACCTCTTGACCTTTAGTAGTATTTACTTCTGGTACGCTAACTAGTGAAGGTTTTATAAGTCTAATTCCTGCCTTAGAAATTTTTAGGGCCCCTAATTAGGCGGATCGCCTAAATATAAAATTAATTATTATTATTATTCATTGCTTAACGTCCAATTCGGATCCCTGTTGGGCCCACGCGGACTACTCCTTATATACATATAGGGAGAAAACTCTATTTAAGAAAACCCCGTGATCCGTCTCCCTGCCTTTTAGGGCTCGCTTATAAGTTGCCTGCGAGTTACCAGTAGTGCTCTACTACCTTACTTTTTAACCTCCTTAGGAACCACTGCTGCCGTAATAAACCTATGGACGCGCTAGTATTATACACTATACTCTACTCCTGTAGAGTTATTAGGGGGCGCCTATTACTTACCCCTTTACTTTCTATTACTATTTCCTTTGCAACCCAGAACTAGTCTAGTATATTTTAGCTAATAAGCCACCGGGTAGCCGCCTTAAGGCCTTTCTATATTAAGAGTAGTGTATTATAGTTTTCTGTGCTAGCTGCTAAGAGTATTGCTTCTTAGCTGGTGTATAAGGGGCATAACAGTATTACGTGTTTTAGTGTCTGTCTTAGCCAGCTATATTTACACCTTGGGCTACCCACTAGAACACCCACCTAGTAAAGCCAATCTTTTAGTCCTATTATTCCTGTCCTTAAGAGTGTTGCTATTATATTTTCTGCCTTTATTAGGCCCTCTTAGAGCCCTTAGGTATTTACCCCCCATAGCATTACCCATGCTACGGCTTAGGTTCCCCTTGCCTAAGTCTACCTCTATACCTTTAACTCCCATTTATCTCTCCAGCGTCAGTCTAACTAGTATTATATTGCGGTAGATGGTTTTCCAGTACTCTTTTATGCTCTACTTTAGCTCCTTTCTCTTCTTTACTATTATCTTTACTAGCCTCTTACGCGTTTCTCTTCCTCCTCTATATAGGCCTAGGCCCTAGCGCCGCACTATTCTTCTTCTGCTTTCTCTACCTGTTTTCCTAATATATCTTCCCTACTTTAGGGTTATTGGTTCCTTCTCCTATAGGGCACCCTAGG
>Ga0307507_10001647_pt1 | contig 49444 bp, 40 predicted proteins | sample 7_EM_MG_FD_207223 | JGI IMG/M metagenome (GOLD analysis project Ga0307507, IMG submission 207223) | Populus trichocarpa ectomycorrhiza microbial communities from riparian zone in the Pacific Northwest, United States - 7_EM | ecosystem: Host-associated > Plants > Roots > Unclassified | place...
GGCTAATAAGTACCCATGAGTTGGAGCGACCGTTTGATTAGCTTATAAGTTCCTATGGCGCGGGCCGGGGCAGGGGGTAGCCGCCTCCTCAAATTCCTCGGCGAAGCGGATGAGTCAACTGAGATAAGGCTCCTACGGGATATGGACGAAGGTATAGAAAGCGTCGATCGCAGAGAGGGCGTTGGCCGAGGAGGAGGCTCTATTAATACACCAAAGTAGGGAGTCGTGATAAAGGCCTGGTAGCAGAAGGGGGCTCACTCAAATCGCTCACTGACATTAATCACACATTGTGCAAAGTCAAATCTAGAGCATCATCTAGAGCCACCAAACAATCACCTTTATTACAGGTTCAAACGAGCCACGGTAGTAGCCGCCACTAATTACAGAACGGGCGACACTAAAAGGCGCACAGATTGAACAGTTATGAGATGGAGCCCTATATAGTTTAGGGGACGTTCGGTTGCACCTCCATATTAAATATGGAGGCTCCATAATGTAACCGAAATGGAGCTCAAATCTGAATATAAGGGTGTCGTTCGGTAAATCTGACGACTTTTAAATATGGAGCTCCTCCATATCGGTAAGCGCGTCAAATTTGCAAGCTATACTGTATACAGTAGTTGAAATGAGGTTCTTGGCACCGTTTTAATATATAGCTTCAAGCTCCTGTTCCATATTCCATTTTAATATGGAGCTCTCGTATACGCGTTAAAGCGACAACTCCACACACACTAGTCGCAATACTACTATCGCATTTGCAAGTATTGGTAGCACTTCGGTAGCTACGGTATAGCAATTACTTAATTAGTTGTGTTATTGGTGTCTAGAGGGAGAAGAGGTCTATTTTACATATTAGTGGTAACTCTTATAGAGCGCGTATGCGCTAATCCCAAAATGGGAAAGAGTAAATAAAATGGGTCCAAACACTGGTAACTCTCTATGTGATTGGCCTAATAACTCGTATATGTGACATACCGCACGTGATATTAAAATCTAACTCTAGTCTCTATATTCTACGTTTACTTAATTTTTTACTAACTACTTAACCTCTCTCTACCCATTCCTTTGTATTTAAGTTGATTGTATTTATATTAACGAGGTTTCTTAATATGTTACAAGCGTTTGCTTTTATTATTGCGTCTATAGGGTTTAAGTCGCCGTTAATTCATTTAATCTCCATAATTATGCGTCTCTTATATAATTAGCGCAAGTATATTAAGTTAACCATTAATCTCTTCTCCTAAGTACTTCCTAACTTAATAAGGCATTTGTATAGCGACTTGGAATCTATATAGAGTATAAGCGGGAGCTCTACCTATAAGATCTTCTCTATTATAGACTTTAAGACCGCGCCGTGATCGAATCTATAAGCTATTGCGTATAGTTTAGAGGCTAGAATTAAGCAAGTAACCCTCTTGCACTTAATAGAGGACCAATAAACAATATTTATACTACTACTGTTGTTAGCAATTGCAATTATAAAGCTAATTTACAAGGTGTTGTCAGCGTTATTAGTAAAAGAGGTATCTATAAATACTATAATCTTGGGTAATTAGAGGTCTAAAGGTACAAATTATAGGCCTCTTAACTTATTGTTAATTTGCCATTATAAACGCTTATTTAGCTTCTTTGCGTTACCTTCTTTTAGGTTAGTAACTTGAGCCATAAAGGAAAGATTAAATAAAGACTCTGGTTGGTATATAGAGGTAATATACGCTCCTCTTGCGCGTTAAGCAATATATTAATCTTTTAGGGTAACCGCAACTCTCTTAGTGCCTCTTAAACTCGTAAGATTGGTAGTCTTAAGGTTAACAAGGTTTAAGTTCTCACACTAGCGTATTTAGTTAAATGTAATAGAGTTATCGTTATTAAGAGTAATTTAACCGCTATTAAACTTAATTGGAGTACTTATTATAAGTTTCTTACGTTCCTTTGCTATAAACTTAGCGTTTATAAAATTGATTTCCTTATTTTATATAAACTCTTTATTTCTAATAAATAGAGTATTATTGGTCTGGAGGCCAACAATTCCTACTCCGGCTTTATGCGTGTAGAGGAGGTAAGGGTTGTAGGTAGACTCCTTTATCTTAAGCTTCTCTGTGTGGTAAAGGTGGTATGTTAAGAACCAATGGTTGCTAGCCTTAGGGATACTATATAGAGGCTTAATTACCTTTATAATAGTATTATTGCCGAGTTATAAGATATCTAAGAGTTCTGGAGGTGGGCGAATATAGAAATCGCAATTTAAAAGAGTGGTAGATTGTATATACGCTTATAAGATGTTATGGAGGTATAGGGAGGCGCCTTTCTTAAGAAGAGAAGGTGTAAGTGCGAGTATAATTCGTTAACTCAATTGTTAAATGGTAGGTAACTATATTAACACCAATTCCTTCTCCTAATTATTATAGGCTTATATAACTAATTGTAACTTCTTAAACGCTTAATTGGTGCCCTTATTCTTAATATTATTAATGAATTAGGAGTTAAATATACAGGTGCCTTCTAGTACTATAAAAGTATTAGCAATTTAAAATACGCCCTTTTTAAGTAGGCTGTTAATCTCCTTCGTACGGGAGTTAGTATATAATGGAATTGCTATATAGATAGTAACGTTAGGTCCACGAAATTATTTAGGTTGCTAGTGGTTGCGTTATGGTTGCCAAATTAGTACCTCTTGCTTCTCTTCTCCTTTGTTAACTTGCTCTCCGTTAGATTAATCTCCCTTAGAGTCTCTAACTATACTCTCTTTATAATATAGCTTGATATAAGTTAATCGGAAATTAGTAACTCTAGATAAGAGTTTAACCTTATAAGTCTTACCAGTAATTCTAATTAATAGAAAGGGGCCTTTCTAGCCTCCTTTCTCTCTGTATACAAGCACTGGGGAATTAGGTAGTAGGTTATGTAAAGCTTCCGTATTGGGACCGTTTTAAGTGTTAAGTACGTTATTAACTATTCTCTTAGCTCTCTCCTTTATAATCTCTTCTATTACTTTACGTATAGCGACAGCACGTTGTTAAATTAATAGTGCCGGTACATTACTATCTAATATTCGTGGGAAAGCACTAAATACTAGTAGAGTTGGTACCAAGCTATTAGGGCCTATAGAATCATTTAACGCCTTAATAGCTATCTATAAACATGCCTCCTTTAAGATATCTAAACCTATCTCTTCTTAAATAATCTTGTAGGCGTAAAGAAGGGTTATATAACCTTATTTAACCTTTCCAATGCTCCAATAAGCCTTAACGGGCACGTACTTGGTCTTTATTATAACTATAGAGGCGTTTTAACAAAACTTATGGCTGTTAAAGTTGGTGCCGGCGTCGTGTATAACTAAATTGGGGGGACTGAGATAAGTATTAAGCTAATAAGTATAAAGAGCCTCCCAGGTGGTTTTTGCAGATATATCTTTTAGAAATTAGGCGGCGGTAAATTCTATAGCCTTATTAACAACGTGGAGTACTGGCTTGCCGTTAATATAGAAGATATTAACGAATACCGTATAATTAAAGTCCAAATTGTTAGGAAGCTTAAACTTAAATCTATATAGGGATTTGCCATGCTTTTAATAATAGTAATAGTACTTAGTTAGCTTCTTAATTATCTCTTTGTTAATATTATAACCTAAATGCTTAAGTAGAGCATATAACTTCCTAACTAAAGGATAGCCAAAACAACGGTGTAATTATAATAACTCTGTTGCCGTTAAGTAGCATGCTGTTAATGTAATTAATATAGTAACGAATTGCTATAGAGTCTTTCCCTATAGTAGGAAGGGGTGACCGAACTGTTATACCACTAGCACTGTTAATATAGGAGTTACTACCTTATCGGTAAGGTTATTATAGTAGTAACCTAGAAAGTTAAGATCTCGCAGGCTTATAAGAAATAGGGTATTAGCGTGTATAATATAAAACACAATCTCTCCTACTAGTGATTACACTTTAAGAGAACTTACTAATAATATTAAGCTAATTCCAAACTTAACCTTAATGGCGCCGGCGTTAGAAGTATTAAGTGTGGCTATTAAGTTAACGGTCTCCTTATATATAAGATATTGGCCGAATCTAGTAATTAATGCTCTTACTGCTCCTGTGTTAATTATAATACCGTACCATTTGTTAGAGTTGTATTAAGAGGTCTCTTTAGAGGTGGTTAAATACGCAAAAGGGAAAGTAGACTTATTAGGAACTACTCCTATAAGTACGTGTTAAGTTATAAGGTTGCTTAACTTCTTAACTATTAATAATATAAAGTATTTGGCGTGTTTAGTATCTTCTTTAAGATTAAGTACAAAGGTTTAAAAGTTATTAAGATTATTATCGTCTTTGGTGCCTTTATATTCGGTAATCCATTAGGCAGCATTCCAATTAAAGGTACGGCCGTATTTACGTCTATACTTCTCTTTCTAATCTTCTTATTCTTCTTTTAAGTATTTAGTAGACTAATAGCCTTATTTCTTATAAATAAAGCATCTCTTAACTTGTGAGTTACGAGGGTTACGGAATTAAGGATTTTGGTCTTAAGGGTATTATTCTTAAAGGTATTAAGTGTTGCGATTCTGAGGGTATCGCAGGAAGCATTAAAATCGCAAGATACCGCAATTATTGTAATTATTATTATTATGAACGTATCGGCGGTCTATATAATACGCTTCTTCCTCTTCATCTTCTCCTGTAATATAGGCAGCTATAGCTGGTGGGTGACTTCTCTTATAGGTAACAATTAAGCTTTAAAGAGAGTTAATTAAGGCTGGTAATATATTAGGTAGTTAAAAGTATGCATAACTATAAGCCAAGTTGTCTTAATACGCAATAATTAAGCGCTGTTATAAAGCGGCGTCACCCTTTATAGTCTTGTTAGCGCCGTTCTGTGCTTTTTAGAGGTCTTTAACTAAGATATTAAGGTATTTCTTCTTTTGTTTGGCTGTATTCTCTGGTTAAGATATAACTTTCTTTAGTATAAGGCTGTTAAATAACTGAAGTTAAGAGCGGCAGTAGTTATCGTTCTTAAAATAGGCTTGTGTTATACCGCAAAGTTAAGTAAAAGTAGGTGTACTTTCTTTATATAATGCTTAATTTATAAAGAAGTGGTTAAGAGCATTATTCTTTAGTATGTTGGAATATGCCTTTACCTTTATTGCGTTATTAGTAATGTTAAGTTGCTTATAATAATTTTTAAAGATATTAAGTTTAATATTAAAGTTATTATTCTAACCGCTATATTTATTATCTACTGTGATTAACTTTATAAGGGAAATGATATCTCTAGCAGTATAGTCTGCTGGTAAGAGTGGAGGAGGTAAGTTTTAGTATTGCGTAGGTTGTTATTTAATGTTATTAAGGTTGCTAACTTGTACTTTAACTCCACCTGTCTTTAGTATATATGCTATAAGGTTTAACTTAAATTCTCTATCCTTTAGTATTATTTGTTGAATCTCTAGTATTATCTAAGTAGTTAGCTCTTCCTCTTAAAGGCATTTATACAGTGCGTTGTTTAGCTTAAGAGGGCGATTTAACTTATATACCTAAACTCTATACTTATGCAGAGCACTTTATAAATTATATAAGTATGTCTTATTAACTTTATTAAATAGCTGTGCCGTCCATTTATTGAAGTCTTCTTTAAATTGCTCCCAGAGATCACTATCTTATAACTATAATTGGTTGTAGACCCAGTATTTGTATTTTATAAAAGCATCTCTCTTATCTTTCTCCTTATTTGTGGGATTAAAGCCGTTAGGCCACTAATCCTTATTCTCTAGCTTTGCTAACCAGTCCGCCATAGCTCGTATTTATTATATGGGAGGAGGTAAGGAGGGAGGCAGAATCGGTTACTATGGGGTTTTTGGAGGTATAGAGGGAGGGAAAGTTGTTGGTATAGAGGCTGTATTGAGTTCATAGGTTGCGATAAATAGTAAGACGCGCAGGTGCCGCGAATGCGTGATGGACGCGATATAGAAAGACGAGCACAGGTAGGCCTCTAAATCTTTAAATGCGAATTAAGTCATAGAAACATAAGTATAGGTAGGCATCTACTTCTTAACGCGTATTCCCTAGCAAATCTCACACAAGGGTTCTCTGTATAGGCAGGTGGGCCTTTCGTGGTTAATTCCTCTTTAAAATAGTACCATCTCCTAATCTGTAATCACTAATCAGTGTTGGTAGTACTTCGGTAGCTACGGTATAGCAATTACTTGATTGGTTGTGTTATTGGTGTCTAGAGGGAGAAGAGGTCTATTCTACATATTGGTGGTAACTCTTATGGAGCGCGTATGCGCTAATCCCAAAATGGGAAAGAGTGAATGAAATGGGTCCAAACAGCAAGCCTTATACAATATTATTATCTTAACCTTCGTGATCGCAATAAGCTTGTTTTTAGGGCGTCGCAGGCGTTACGGACGTTACTGTAACGGCTCCTACCGCCCCTATGGGAGGTAGGCAAAGGTGTAGAAAGCATTAATTGCAGAGAGGGCATTGGCCAAGGAGGAGGCTCTATTACTACATTAAAGTAGGGAGTCGTGATAGATGCCTAGTGGCAGAGAGGGGTTTATTCGAATCGCTCACCAACATCACGCATTAACTATGCAAAGTCAAATCTGGAGCCTCATTATGGAGCCTCTAACTGAACAATCGACTTAATTACATATTCAAATGAGCCACGGTAGTAGCCGCCACTAATTACAAAACGGGCGACACTAAAAGGCGCACGGATTGAACAGATATGAAATGGAGGCGATTTGCAACCGAACATTCCCTTATTCCTTAGAGTTGAGTCGCCTAATATGAGGTAGCCAACACTCGTCCTTTCTGCAGAACGGAATCTGACATATTTAACACCCAAAAAGCGTCCTTAACGCTCGCAGAGGCCTCTAAAAATGTGTAAAATCGGGCAGCGGCCACGGCTCTACTAGTGGGTTTTTAGCAACTCAATTTGGTTAAACGTCATATTAAGTCGGCCAAACAAGATCAGGATCATTAGAAGTACGATTGGAAGGCACGGTTGATGGTAATGTATTGATCAAATCTATGTAGGCTAATTATAACGTAGTCGGTAAGCAAGTGGCCCATGTAAGCAAGTGGCCCATGTAAGCAAGTAGCCCACATTAAAACTCCACCAAAAATTAGAAAATTCATACCTTAATATCTTAACAACAACTTAATAATAAATTCTAATTATTTAGATTTAGACTTTTATATATACTCTATAGCTTCTATTAAAGTTATATAGTAAATAGTCTAGTAGTTTTTAAGATATAGTAATGTGCCCTTGTTTCGCGCCCCTAAAATTTAATATCTTAAAAACTACTAAATTATTTACTATGCAACTTTAATAGAAGCTATAGAGTATATATAAAAGTCTAAATCTAAATAATTAAAATTTATTATTAAGTGGTTGTTAAGATATTAAGGTATGAATTTTCTAATTTTTGGTGGAGTTTTGATGTGGGCCACTTGCTTACATGGGCCATTTGCTTACCGACTACGTTACGCGTACGGTAGTTTTGATTCTGGTGTTCTGCAAGGACCATCTACCAGATGGACGCCCGCGGGTTAAGGATAGCGACGCCTGCGGCGCCCACGACGCCCGCGGGGCATAGGAATGCGCGTATAATATGGACGGATAAGATAGAGGAGGCGATATTAGAAGGCCTCGTAAGGCCGTTCGGAAAGGTTATTGTATAGATGCTCCTATCCCTTGACCCGTTGATTTGGGTCCTACGGTTATCGATAAGGGACTAGCTAATCAGAGAACCCGGTTCAATGCAAGTGCCCAATCAAATCCAGTGGCAAATTCTCTAAGGACCCCAACGGGTTAAGGGATAAAGCTAACGGCTAGAAGATTGCCCTTAATTATACGCTTACTGTTACTTAGTACCTTATTACTATTAAGTAGATTAAGAGTAAGTATAATAACTATAAAAAGGATTAGAAGCTATAGAAAGAGCTTTACAACCTCTCTAGCTAGGGGTAGGACAAAGATAAAGGCGTACCTATTACTAGTAAGGAAGTTATAGAGGCCTACTTCAAAGTTAATCCTATTGGAGAGGTTTTATAATACGCCGCCTATCTTCCTAAATCTACTATAGGAGCTATTTAACGAAATCCTAGCGATAGGTAATTATATAAGGTTAATTAATAAAGTAATTAAGAGCTATATAGACCTCGAACTTCTCGGGGCGGTAGCCTTATAGGCCTTAAGTTAAGTTAGTAGATAAAGAAGATAAGGACAAGGACGAGGACGAGGAGGAAGTAGATAAGGCCTCTAAGTTAGAGTTAGCTCTTAGCTCTATTAAACGTAGTTAATTAAGCTTACCTTTAGCTAAGCGTAGTCCTTCTAGATTTTTCTCCTTAACGCTAAGTTAACCTTCTTTACTAGCTATATAGAAGCGGGCTTTTAAGTAAGCTACTAAAGCTACCAAATTAAATATAAAGCGCTACTAAGGAAGACGGCGAGTTGTAGAGGCTTTAAAGGAAACGGTAGAGAAGGTAATAAGAGAGATAAAGGCTATAAGAGAGCTAATCGTCTAGAAGTCTCTTTAAGAGAAGGCCTCCATAGAGTTTATCCACGAGTTTAGTTACTTAGAGTAACTAGCTATTTTATAAGCTTTTAAGACGGAGTCTATTACTAGATTATTTCTTATAACGATTAGAGCCATAGAGATTTAGCGAAGCTTAATTAATAATATTTTAACTTGTAGGAAGGAGGATGCGCAGGAGAGTGAGCTTTAGATAAGATCTAGGCAAGTTTTAGATAAGATTTTCGGTAAGATCTGAGTCGCTTTTTAAGGCCTATCGATGCAAGGGATATAGAAAGTGAGCGGTGCACAACGCTTTAGCTACATAACCTACCAAATCAACATTATCTTTTTCCGAATATGTTAAATCGCCTTGGTAGAGCAATCGGCTTAAAGGGCGCATGTACGTTTACTTGTACCGGCGGTAAAAAGGACCTTAATAAAGGCGTGCTGCCAATCGCCCAATTTGGAGCCATACTAATAAGAGAGGGAGGCTTTGGAAGATTTGGCACAGATATCACGACTTCTGAGAAGAAGGGGCGTTGAGAACAGTTTCAAATTCGAGGTAAGATCCTTGTGGCCTCTGCGGCACTACACTTCTTCCTGCTAGCTCTACATACTAGTTTAGCTGCAGACGTACATCAAGCAACCCCGATATTTCGGCGAATTGAATAATATCCGTGGGGCAGTATTAATAGAGTTGAAGGGGGGGTACCTCAAGACAGTTTCAGCGCCTCATTTCGATAATGCACCAATAGCCAGTAAATTCACTCCCCGGTTATCTACTGAAGTTTCTGCTTGCAGAAGGAAGCACCGCCTCAATCCTTAGCAGGCCGCTGAAGAAGTAGTGGAATACTTGTAATACGTACATCCCCCTTGTCCGACTAGCGGCCTGGAAAAAATGCATCTGTATAAAAGTACAAGCTTAGTCATATCCGAAACCCAGCGCGTCTTAGAACCTTTCAACCCAAAATCTGGGACCAAGTACGTATCATCAACACCCGTGAGAACCCTTCCATCCCTCCCATTTTACCAAAATTATACCAACGCCTTATCCTGTTTCCCGGTTTCGAACCGCCATTCCAAATCAGACCTCCACGATCTGGACTCGTTGGCTCTTTCTATTCCTTAGCTCAACTAAAGTCGGTGTAAGTGGTTTCCTATCAACCAGCCTCTCAGGTTGCTCTGAAGTCACTATCATTGGTTTCAGCAGGTGGGGCCTTGCACCCGTTGACCGAGATACGGAGACCGTTCGCGCCACGCCTAAGGAGACTTGCGCGATTTCTAGTGTAGGCTCGTCTACTTTAGCTAGGCGTGGGGAATTCTCGCCCTGTACCTGAGACGTAGTCTCCGCTAGCTTAGAGACGATCTCCCATTCCGGCTCCTCCAGGCGGGGCTTCCAGAGACTAGGGTCCTTAGCCACCACGACAGCCGTTTCCTCGGAGTCAAAGCTTTGGACGATTGAAGGGGTTGGGGTCTTGAGGTGAGTAGCCAGCTCAGGAGTTGGCGGTTCCTCTTGAGCGGTGTGAGCAGATTTCTTCCCCACATCATCCGGCTGCGCGAACGTCTGCCGACTGGGCGAGAGCGCACCTGGTGCCGTATTCGATCGTTGCAAGGGCCGGGGTCGATGCAACAAGGGCTCCCGAGGCGAAGGCGGGTGGTTATCTCTTGCTTGCGCTGGTGGCGGGAATAGCGATAAGGAGAATGTCGGGGATTTTGCTGGAGAGGGGGAGGTTGCTCTCCTATGTGGTTTCAATAGTCCATTGACACTATCCACATCCTCCGTCTGTGAACTTGATTAGACATGTTCTGAGAGGTGGGTAGATCTCAGTCATTACTAACCTTCATAGATAATTCATTCAATGGCTTCAATTTCTCCGGGTTGGCTTGCCGCCGTAAGAAAAGTGACGAAGGTCGGTCCGGTCTGAGAAGGCTACCAAACATAACGCTGTACCTCTCCATTTGAATGTCAGGAATATCGACATCAAGCATTGGTCCTAAGTCTAGAGTGCATGGAGAATTGTTTTCTGAATCACTAGAGACCGTCGATTTGGGAACGTTTGCTGGAGAGTCCCAATTATCCTTTGGAGGCAGTACGGGACTTCCTTCTCTCGGTATTGGGGATTTTGTGGTAGTCGTGGAATTTTCAGCCTCAGGTTTGGCTTTGGCTTGATCCGCAGCTGCTTTCTTCGCTGCTTTGGCCCTCTTCCGACTCTCCTGCTTTTCAGATGTTGCAGTCGGCGATAAAGCAGCTCTGGAAGCGGACCTGGATGCTGCGCGTGGTCTCTGCGAGCCGACATCACCATAGCTATCCACATGGTTCTGTCCGGATGGAAATTGCTGCAGCTGGTAAAATGGTGTTTGCTGGACGTTGTGGGATGCTTTCCTCCCAAACAAAGACCTCCACCTGCTCATTTTTGGCTTCGCCATATCGTGACTTGTATCTGAGGAATCCGTAGAGTTGTCATATGAGATCTGAGTGGTAGTTCCAGGTTGATTTGTGACAAAGTCAGTTGCGCGAGTATTCTGGTTCCAGTGAGCTGGGGTGGTGGGACTTCCTAGAGCTATCCCAATGGTACTGTCTTCATGGATCTCCGCGGTGTACAGTACAGTCTTTGGAGTGGGAAGAGGAAAATTGTACGTATGGTCATCTGAAGTAATGGCGATAGGAGCTCCCTTTTTGTGAAAATGCCTGCCGCGGTCTCCTGGTCTGCTAGATGTCCTAGGGCGTTGCACCTGATCAGGAGTGTCTACGCGCTTGCCCGGGTTCGTTGTATGTGCAGCAGGCTTCAAACTTTGGCCATCATTCCGAGGCTCCGAGTCGGTTCCTGTGAGAGGTGGCGCAGGTAAGTCCTCCTGTTGGCGGAGGTCTTTCTGCGAATTTTTTAGCCGCAGCGACTTTGATCTTCCTAACATCCTGGCCATGGCGGTTTCAAGGGTTATCTTTAGGCGCGTAAGTAGTCTCAAGTACTTTTAGTTTGCTCAACTGTAAGGAGTGATTGAGGATAGAGAATGACAGCAACGTAAGGACCGGACGGCTCTCCAGAGAGCCAGGAATGTTGTAAAGACGGTGAAGAAAAGGTGAAGAAAGTAAGTCTCATCGAGGCAGCGGAAAACAACATGATGAAAGAAAAGAGATATTAGCGTGGCGGCAGCCCCTACTTGTCAGAAAGAAATTGAAAGGACATTGATAGGCCCATGGGTGCCCTTGGGCTGCAGCACTGAGGGGTGAGAGGGTTGTACAGAATGACAATAAGTCAGAAACGGCGAGCGGGATTGGCGCAGCAATAGATTTGTGACAGCGGCATCCATGGGGGCAGCCGTCGCGAGTTGTTCTGGCAAAAGTGGGCGTCAGTTGGCGTTGGCAGGCGTTGAAGCGCGTTCCTGCAAGCACGTTTCAGACGATCGAAAGTTCTCCGCTCATAATTTCGCCTACTGAGGCTGACCCTGCAGAGCGCCCCATTCGCCCTCGTCGACCGTCCAGACTGGCTGCATGGTAAAATGATGCACGCGCGATCTCGCCACGAATTTCCTGGTAAGGCAGATAATAAACAAGCCGTTAATGGCTACGCAACTAGCAGCCGCCAATAATGACTTGCATCCCGGACCCTCGCCCACCAACGCTCCCACTCCGGAAATGAAGGAGAAACGCAGAATATATGTAAACGCTGCCTGTCCAACATAACCAAGATTGCTAATTACTGCTAAATTCTCCCGAGCTTTCGTTTCAATAGAACTGACCTCAAGAGGAACACAAAAACGTCAACTTCGTTCATTTAACCTCAATCTCCATGCGGATAATCTATTTCTTGTTATTCCCCTTATGCGGCTGTTGACATCTGATGAGCCATCATATCATGACTTTCTGGGCTTTTGACTCGCGGGTATGTCCTCAGACTCTCAATGTGAGTACCAAGCCTCTGTGACACCAAGTTCATGAGGCTATCTTCGTAGACCTAGCTATATCCCATGGCTAGCTCCCTTCAAATCTATCAAAGCTGAATTCCTGTTTGGCTCGACCTTGGATTTATCGTTCCAGTGAAGCTAAGTAGTTATGCTCAACCAGTCAACATCAATGCTGATCCTTGGCATCTCTTGACCTGATTCGCATACCTTCGATCCGAAGACACCTAGTCTGCGGACAATGACATTCCCGGCCTCCATCTTTCGTACCTTTGTGCTTCTTCTCTTGAAGTTTGCGGGACATGCGTGCTCAAAGCATGCTCAAAGTGACACATCTTAATCTCTGGCGGCTTTGTTGGATCCAACTCATATTCTGTCATCGAAGCATCCACAGCAATAGCGCAAAGATCCTTAATTTCAGCACCGCTGCTTCCTTCTGTTCTCGCTGCCAAATTGCCCAAGTCTACGTCTGCGAACAGTGGCATGCATTTGGTGTGAATATGAAAGATCTGCCTTCTTGCCTCAAGATTCGGTAGTCCGACGTACTGCCGAGCATCGAACCGCCCAGGGCGAATCAATGCGGAGTCTAGAATATCGGGTTTATTTGTCGCACCAATAATGAGAACATCCTTCAACGTCTCAATACCATCCATCTCGTTCAAAAGCGTTGTGACTACGTTCAGGCTACTATCTTGCGATTTGTCTCTTGACTTGCCAATGGAATCAATCTCGTCGAAGAAGATTATGCATGGCTTTGCGGCGCGAGCTTTTCTAAACACATCGCGAATGGCGCGCTCGGATTCACCAACGTACATTTTAATAAGCTCGGATCCTTTTACGGCCAGGAAGTTTAGATTGGACTCGGTAGCTACCGCTTGGGCGATCAGAGTTTTTGCGCAACCAGGGGGACCGTACAGCAGAACTCCTTTCCGAGATTGGGTGCCACCAAATTTAGTTGCGAGGTCCGGGAACTGCAGCAGTATATTTTAGTACTTGATGAAAGAAGACATCAGCAGGACATACCTTGAATGGTCGCACTGTCACAGTATACAGAAGTTGCCTAACATGCTCCAATCCGCCAATGTCAGTCCACCTGACCTTGGGTAATTCTAGCAGGATATCTTTCATAACCGTAGGCTGTACTCGATCAATTATAGAGTCAAAATCGTCCTGCGTGACCAAGGTAGAACTCTTCGTATCTTCAATAACAGATTGCTTCCTGGCGAGTTCCAGCGATCGGTGGACTGCTCGTCTTCGAGCTAACCCACAGAGGCTGCGTAGATCTCGCCCGACAAAACCGTGTGTGCGCTCGGCCAAGGCGTCGTACTTAATGTCCAATGAAGGACTAGCTTGTCCCAATATATTTCTCAAAATGTCTTCTCGTTGCTTCACATTTGGTGCAAATATCTCGACCTCGTGTCCAAAAGCCATACTCGTTCTCAGGCCGCTGTCAACGTCATATATACTCCGAGTAGCTGCTGCTACCAGAACCCTAGCACCTTCCAGCCCACTTAATTCTTTTCTCAAATCACCGCAAAAGGTCTCAGCCTTGCTGAGAAGCTTGTCTAGCTCATCAATGACTATAATGCTCGGCTGGGAAGCGCGAGCATTTTCAAAGACTTCAGAGAGCGCCTTAGGCTGGGATTTAGAGTTCGACGACAACCATCTCTGGCTCAAATTGAATTTTTGACGCCAGGGAGCTTCGGTTAGCCTATTGAGTAGCAGAGATTTGCCTGTGCCTTCCGGTCCATGAATGAGGATGGCTGTAGGGCCTTCCAGGCGGTGGTCTATCAACTGGAAAACCTCATCGGTGAGATAATAAAGGCGATCGTTGATGTCTTTGATCTGCTGACCCAATCCTCCAATACCACTAGAATCGACCTGTATGAGTTCATTTAATGTGTCCTGAGGTTTTTTGGTGGTTTGAGGGCTCTTCATTTTGACCTGACTTGTGAACAGTTTGAAGTAGAATGGCCCGCCACCAGTTGATGATGGTTCTACGCTATCGACTATAAGACGGAGTTTCGCATTTTTCTGGCGATACTCGGGGCCTTTTTGCTGGATCTCGAACGAGCAATTAGGAACAATCATATCGAGGTCGACTATTTATGCCATTAACTTGTGTTATATTCACAGTGCGTCTGGGCACGCACCTCACCTAATGCATAACTTGCCCACTGCTCAAGTTCGTCGGGAGATTCATATCCAGCCAAAGACTGTTCAGGGTCTGCAGGAGTAATGAAAACCGTATCTGCTCTCTCCCAAGGCTCTTTTGCCTTTTCAATGGAGATGCGGTCCTGTAGAGTAAAACCATATGTCTCTCGTAGTAGATCAGTAACCTTGGCAATTCTTTTGGTCTGGTTGCTGCTATGCGCATCTTGCGAAAGCCAGGCGATGGCTAAACCAGCCCCGCCGGGAGAACTTAATCGACATAAATCTCCCGTCTCTAATCCCAAAGCTTTTAAGTCTCTGATAGATAACTGGACCCTGAATCCGCCCTCAAGAGCCGTCACAGGCATACGCCTTTCCAGCGGACGGAGAGTAAAATGCAGTGCTGCAGTCATCTTGTCTAAGCTGAAAATCCAATTTTTTTTTGTGGAAACTTGGTACAGCTTTTCAGAACAACCAAGTCTGATTCTAAGTGAGTAGCAGCAAAATAATCATCAAGGAATATATACTCGTTCCTGCTCGAGGTTTCAAAATTTCGGGTTTCATTAGGCGGAATGCGGAGGCAGAATAATATTGCTAGCGAGGAATTTCATCTCCAATTTGCGCAGATCCGGAACTTCTACCATTGAGATGCGCCTCTAACCTCTCAATTAATGCTACCACCGCGACTGCTACCTCTACGGTATTTCAGTTCTTCATGGAGAGTAATTCAAATCCGTCAGGCGTCCGGCACGAATGGCACTCCGCCGAAGAGACATCCCCGCGATAACTCGCAGCCGTCAACCAAACCCAGCGATTCAATAACGAGTCCAGAGAATGATGCTATCTCCCATGATATCAGCCAATCGGAGACATCTCTGACCAATAGTGACGTGGACTTTGTTAGTCCCTCGAGAGAAACCCAGATTAGAGAGGCGGGAACTTGTCCTAACGTTCAACAGAAAGTTCGAAAAGTCCCATTCATACGTAAATGGCTGCCGCCAAACCACCCCCGTTTCTCCTCTCGACCAGTCCAACCACGATCAACAACGTCGGAAAAGAATGGCGCACACGATTCACCTGCGAAAGATGAGTCCTGGGTGTCTCAGCACAACTCACGAAACAGAATCGTATCTGAGCAGTTGTGGGACAGCAATGGGATTAGTGGTGGTAATACCATTAAAGAGATAAGGAGTACCCGTGCTAGGAATAAAACAGTTATTCCGCCGGACGCAAAGCCAGACGCGAAGCCAGATGTGAATCCGGAAGCGGGTGGCTCCCGAAACAAAACTATCACATATAGAGCCGTACGAAATAAGGATGTCCCTCTGCCTCCAGCCCAATCCCCGCCAATTGAAGAGCCTCCCCAGCCATCAGATAGCATACTGAGAAAAGAGGAAGAACCCAAGAAGATTCTAAATTCAGATAACTCATCTCTTCTTGAAGAGCTGTTTCCTGAAATTGTGAAGAAAGAGCCGTCTACAACACAGAAGTCCTCGGAAAGGATCGTCCCAAAACTTGGTCTTCCCGATCTTCCACGACCTGTCGTGTCATTACCAGCCCGCCAGAAAAGTATGCGCGAACGACTTACAGAAGCCTTTATATCGCGCGGCGAAGACATTACTGTCCTCAAGCTCCAGCACTGCAGCACTGCATTGACCGAAGCGGACTTCAGGCGCCTGATCCGGCAGGGCAAACATATTGAAGGATGGGTGCAGGGTGGTGATATGGCGCAGGTCATCCCAGGGCGCGATCCAGTCTCCCTCGCCCGCCGCCCTTTCTACTGGCTTCTTTTTTCCACTCATGACGCTGCGGTGGCGTATCAGGCAAACGCAAACCGTATCCACCACCTCGCTGCGCGACATACACCCAGGTCAGTCTTCTCCGCTGTGCCTCCACCCCCAGGGGTTTTAGAGAATGGAGAAAACCTGCATGCGCTGATTCAGAGTTACACGCTTTACCCGCCATCTCTAAAGCTACCCTTGAACATGGTATTGCAACCGTACGAGCCATTGTTACGTGCCGTGGTTGAACAGGGCGGTTACAGACCAATCGTAGATGACAGGGAGGAGAAGCTGCACAAAGTCCTGCTATGGATAGAGGGCCAAGAGCCTCACCCGTTCACGCTGTATAACTCTATCCAAAAAGATGGTGCGGAGAAGGGATTGATTTGGGGTATTGCTGGGGCTCAAAAGGGCATCAAAAGACTCGCGGACCTCACAGACATCCAGAAATTTTCCCGGCCTTCCAGTAAGCCTGACAAACAGACCGAAATCCGGCAAGAGATCATAGATCGAGTGTATAATCGCTGGATCATCGAGTTTGAGACGGAGCGCATGGCGAGGAGGTTCGCGAGGGCCTGGCATAGAAGGCGCTTGCCGATCGCCGGTGATAAAGGTGATTGGAAGGATGATTCCACGGTTAGAATGTGCAATACAGAGGTGTTGTGGTGAATTGGGTTCGATTTGAAAATGATCTTCGGGCATCCTGGCTGTATAAATGTGCATAGCGATATCCGGAGACGGAGTATATCCAGAGGGGTTTCTGGCGATATATGTACAGCACTGTATAATATAGCTTTGTATCATATCAAGAAGATATTAGTTCTGTCCGACTTTCAATGATCTGCGGATACCGTTCAGATCTCCCAACCCAACGCGGAAAAGATGTTAATACAAACGCCCTCGCTATGCATAAACAGCCACCCGTGGCCAACAAGGTCGAAAGTCCTATGAAACATGCCCCGCAGTTCATTCATCCATCTGCCACGCATACTCCAACTCCGCCCGATTACTCTTCCTATTCCTCGCCTTGAACCACTCCGCTTCAAACCCATTCCCGCGATCGACCCCATCCCACCTATACCCAGGCCGAATACCATACCGATTCGGCGGCGCAGCGCCCTTATACAGCGGCTTCCCCGTCGCGCTCTTTCCGGCCTTCTTCTTAACTAGAAACCCGGCCGCAGGATCATTCCAGCGCTCCTTCCCCCTCAACTCCTCATTCAGCGCCACATCATCCGCATGCCGCGCAACAGGCATATACCTAGCCTCCCGCAACGCCTCCCGCCGCTTCTCCACCTCCACCCTCTGCACATCGCCCCTGGCCGCGCGCTCCCTCTCTACCCTCGCTGCCTCCTCCTCCGCCATCTTCCGCCGCGCCTCCGCCCGCTTCATCGCAACGTTGATGACGCGCCCGCTCGCATCGCGGTAGATCGTCTCCGCGACACCACCACCCACCTCCTTGGCCACTTCCGCCGCTCTGCGCCGCTCCTCCTCCCGCCGCTGCTTTAGCGCCGCCGCGACCTGCGCGCCCGTTTGCAGCCCCGCGTGCGCGCCCGACTCCATGCGCAGGATGTTGTCCGCGTCGACCATCTCCGGGGCTTCGTCTTCGGCGGCGGCGGCGGCGGCGCGGGCGGCGGCGGTCGAGGCGATGATGGCGTCGGCGTCTGCGGCAGCGGCCTCATCGGCAGCGAGCTGGGAGGTTGTGGAGGGCGCGGGGACGCCGATGGTTTTCCAGGTTGTGGTGGATTTGGGTTTGGACTTGCGGGTTTCGGTGGTGGTGCCGACTAGGGTGGGAGGTGAGTTAGTGGGTGGTGCGCTGTAGCATTACGGGGAGGGTATTGAAGGAGAGATGGGGATGTGTAGTTGAGAAATTGCATACCTATCATGGGTGCATCATCGTCGTCGTTTTCGGGGGTGTTGGTGTTCCATCCTGAGATGTCGTCGTCTGCGATTATGAGGCCGGCGGCGCTGTTTTTTGCGGCTTTTCGCTTCCGCTTCTTGCTCTTCTTGTCTACGGGAGGGTCGGCGGTCAGGTAGTTCTTCGCGAGATAGTCGGCGAGGGACATGATGGATAAAGTGTGCAGTTGAGGATGGCAGTGCGAAAGTTTACTATTCCTGAAGTGAAACCTATGTCACGTGAGAGGGCGCCGAAGTTCCGCCGGACGTGTCAAAGCTGGCGACCTACGCGACCAGCCTTGGTACTCTAGCAATCGGAGATCCACATCCGTCAGCATTCCTCCCTGCATGCAAACATGGCTCCTGGAGGCCGGTCGGAAGAAGTGTGGGCATGGTATGAGGCCGTTTACGAGGCAGTGCAGGAGATACCCCGTGGAAGAGTCACTTCATATGGGCATATCGCCAAACTACTGGGCAAGCGTACGTCTGCGTGCATCCAGTCATCCTAAGTTTTCACGCCTGAAGAGTCAAACGAACTAACTCCACGAATTCCTGCAGCTGAGTGCCCAAGGTCAGTCTGCTTTAAAGCTAGTGGGAAGCAAGTGACGGCTGTCTAATGCATCGAAAGACAAGTTGGTGTCTGCCTCAAACATCTGCCTTCACCCAGCAGCGACGCAAGCAAGCCCAGTGCGCGATGGCACAGCGGCAACGTGCCGTGGCAGCGCGTGATAAACTCCAAAGGATGCATCAGTCCAAGGTATGAGCCCTCATCTGTGCCATTCAAAAGCCGAGATTCGTCATATCGTACCTATAGTACATATGTGTTTGATGCGGTTGCTTATTGACGCGGAACAAAAGAGGGCCTTCAGGTGCCAGTCGCCAAGCGGCCGCTCTGAGGCGCGAGCAGGTGCACGTGGATCAAGGCAGTATGGGCGAGTATTCAATTGATCTCGCTACCTACGGCTGGTTCCCGGATGTGTTGCCGAGCGAAGCGGCAGAATTGAGTAGTGACGAGGACGAGGAGAACGAGTCGGAGGCGGATGAGCGAGGCGATGTTGACAGGCCTCGATCGTAGTGGCTATGAATAGATGGCGGGGATTGTGGCGCTTGCTTGATAGCAGAGCTCCAAGGCTCACTCTGACAGGACCGAATCGGATTACAAGGCAAAGCGGCGTCAATTCAGGTTTCTTTTCACAGCCATGACCATCTAGACAGTCTGCCAAGTATAGATAGCTGCGTTTGAGGGTGCAGGTAGCAGCCTTGTTACCTGGATGGTTTGGGGAGCGGGCGGGGGTAAAGCAAGCTCGCGCTGTCTCGCAGCCAACTCCGAGCTTTGGTCTCCACGATGATGCACAGCGGTGCGCCAGCAGGAACCCGCAAAGCCCCAAAGAAACCACCACGTTCCAGTTCCTGAGTGCATGACAGAATGTCATTCCAAAGAACAAAGAACAAGGTCTGTCCAGGCTCAAGCGAAGGCTGTGACCTCGGCGGATGTCGGGGTCCCGTGGTCTCATTTGCTTATCAGTATGCGGTATGGGAAGCTCAAAAGACTCAAAAGGACAACAAAGGAACGCGCCCTTTGTGACCCGTCTCAGTAGTTAAGCCCTCCTGCGCCCCCCAGGGAGGACACTCATAGTTGAAGACAAAGCTTCCCCATACCCGTTCCGGCTACATAGCCACTCATCCACTTAGCCACTCCTATTTCTGACTCACCTTAGCTCTAACCATTGTTTGGAGTCATCCAGGACTCCACCTACTTCTTCCGGCGACTATTAGTACCGCGGTCACCTTCGCCTACCATTCATTCCTTCTCATCACTCCCCTCCTCTTACAACCACTCCCATCCGCTCTTTTCTCCTTTCAACTTCCTGCATTGTCCATCCCTCACTCAACCTATCAACATCCCTCTCCCAACAGAACCCCTCCACGTAGTGAATACCTCCCGCAACCACATCATGGCTTCCGAACAGACCTTTACTGGGGATCTCCGCAGCGGAGCTGTGGGTTACAACCGCGACAAGGGACAGAGGGTCAAGTGGGCTCATGGTGTCTCGTTTGGCCCAGGCCGACGTGTAGAAGACAACCGTCCCCGCCCTGCTCGTGTCTACCCAACCCCAAAGTACGCATACCTGCCATAGTGCATCTGGACCGTCCCATGTGTGTCGAGTTCAGATCGTTAATGTATAAGCTAGGAGCGCCTTTGGTGATGTACGACACAAGGCTCGAGCAGCCGTCAAGAACGACATCGCCTATGCCAGCGGCGATTCTTCTGCCGATGAGGACGTTGAAGAGGCCTCCGCAGCCCCTGTGCCTGATGCCGATATCACCTACTCTTTCGATGCTGCTCGTGGCCCCAGCCACGGTAGCCAGATTCTCGGACTAGCCCTTGCAAAGGCCATTGAACGCTATGAAGTTCACGCCACCGACAAGCTGATCAAGGAGGAGTATGAGGTTCTGGATACCGATGGCGAGTCTGTTGCTAGCGGGCCATTCCGCAAGGGCAAGAAGGACGCCACTGTTGGCGAGGAGGACTACGAGTTCGTGTAATTCTGCCGTATACTATCACGATTTCACATTCCTGGGGTCTCGGGATATACATACGGAGTCTTGCATCGGCGTTCAACATTTGGCATCTATAGCTGTGGCTTGATCGGTGGATGGTTGGTTTATTGCATTAGCTTGGGCCACGGCAGCATCATGAGGGGAGCGTTTGGCGCTTTCTGAGGACTTGAGCGGCCTTGCCGGTTTTGCGGACTGCTTGCATTATTATTCTTTAATTGATAGGCAATGACTTGTCTTTGTATAGTAAACTGGACTTTTGTTCCAGGCCATTATTCAACTACCTAGTTCCACAAATGGCTGCCGATAATCCGCGATCCTTTAACGGAGAAGGGCGTTTTGTCGTTGCTTATCTTGCCGCGCGTTGCTTGCTGCGCCTTATTCCCGTGCCTCACTGCGAGTCCGAATCCGGAGATGACAATGATCTCCAGTAATTTGATATTTCCGACAGTCTTTGCAGATGATCGTTGTTTCTAGAGTCCTTTGGCAGAGTCGATTTAGGTGTTTGATAATGCAGTTGGTGATTATGGACTCTGATAGTACGTCATTACGATCGGCCGGGTGCGCCCAACACAGCCCCAGAGCCTGCGACTCTCTATAAAAAACAAGAGAAAGAATTTTCTTTCCACACATCGCCAAGACAATCTCTTCAATCCCATTACACATCAGTTTCTTGTCTCAATGAGTACAAAAAACTCTACTCTCGCTGTTTCTGTTTAAATCCAATTCGATTTCTGCTCGGCTCGTTGATTTAACCCCTTATTGTATCTGCGTGTTACCCCAGTTTTGCCTTCCGCGTGCCCCTCTACAACACACAATGGCCCGCCCACGATGGATGCTCCACGCCCAAGCGCAATTCTGGCGTGTCCTCATGGGAATTGGCATGACGCTCCACCGAATGGCGCCTCCCCGCCCCTCACCACCATCCTTCCACCGCTCAGTACGCGCAACAGTATCGCCGCACAAAGGGCGCTTCAACCTGCAATTCTACGTCCCGAAGGACTACTGCGTGCACAAGAAGCAAAAGGACAAGCGATACCCCGTGGTGGTGAACTTCCACGGCGGTGGCTTCACGCTGGGCACGGCGCACGATGACGCACGGTGGTCGTGGACGGTCGTGAACGAGGTGGACGCCGTGGTCGTCAGCGTCGACTACCGCCTCGCGCCCGAGCACCCCTTCCCGACGGCCGTCGAGGACGGCGTCGACGCGATCCTGTACCTGGCGTGCCATGCCGACGAGCTGCTCCTCGACGTTGACCGCATCGCCGTGTCAGGCTTCTCCTCGGGCGGCAACATGTCGTTCACGGTGCCGCTGCGGCTGCAGGGCGAGATGCTGGAGACGCTGTCGCCGTCGACCACCAGCTCAGCGGCAGCAGCAGCAGTAGTGGTGGCGATGTCGTCGTCAACGACGAACTTCCTCGCCCCGCCCCCGTCCTCAGGCCTCGCCGTCGCGCACTCAAACGCGACATCCCGCGTCTCGCTGATCTCGACGCAGAAGGACGGCACCACCGTCGGCATCAGCAGCGGCGGGCGCGAGCTCAAGCTGCGCGGGCTGGTGGCCTTCTACCCGTCGACGGACTACACGCAGACGCGCGAGCAGCGGCGCCAGACGTGCGCCCGCGCCGACCAGCAGCTCCCCGCCATCTTCACCGAGCTGTTCGACGAGTCGTACCTGCAGCCGCCGACGCTGGACAAGACGAACCCGTTCCTGTCCCCCGGCGTCGCCCCCGCCCACATGCTGGCCGCGCTGCCCGACGACATCGTCCTGTTTACCTGCGAGTGGGATATGCTGCTGGCCGAGGGTGAGCGGCTGCGCGATCGGCTGCGCGATGAGATGGGGAAGAATGTGAGCTATCACATGGTCCCTGGCGTGCCGCATGGCTGGGATAAGGCGCCGAATCCACTCAGGGAGACGCCGGGGGTTAGGGAGCATTATCTGACGGCTTGTCGGGAGCTGAAGAGGATGTTGGCTTGAGGGGCTCCCTGATATATCTTCCAGTCAAGGAAGAGGGAAAGAAGTGGGGAAGGTGTTTGAGCCCTGTTTTTTTTTTTTTTGCGGCATTTGGCAGGGTGTTGCTGGTGCGGGTGGGCTTTCATGCAGGATTCGTTGTATAACTCTTAGCCTGGTCCGGTCTTGATTTTTTGGGCGTTTGAGGGCGGGAATTTGGGTCTGGCGCATTGCATGTTTCTCTTTCCGCAAGAAGGCTTACGAGCTTGGGCGACGAGAAGTCGCCTCCAGGCATCGCTTGCTCACCACACAGAACTATCTCATTCAGTCGAGGACAACAGTTCAGTCGTCAATCAGGACGTCTAGAACTGCTAGAGCGGAGCCGAAAGGGCCCCGGATTTTGGTTCAACAAAACACGTAACGATTAAGATGAATACATTTGATTTAGGACAAATTGAAAATTTAATTTCCCAGTGTATATTCATGGCTACGAAAATCTGTTTCCGTGTATAAAACCGCCCTGTCTACCGCGAAACGCCGGTATCCAACCCTAACCTTCACTTTTCTCTTTCCCCCCTCCCCCCCCACCCTGATTTACTGACCGCTGCTGGGTCCACCGCTGCTCATCGCGGCCTTTGGCCCAGTAGAGAACAGAGGAAAGAAGGAAAGGGGGAGCTTGTCGCCCTGCCCGATGCTTCGTGGCAGCAAGCGCGTCCGTCGTTGTGTAGTTAGAAGTGAACGATACATCCCCCCGATATGCAGAGCGTAAAAATGGCAACAAAGCCACCCGTAAACACCACGATGTGTAGATATATACTCATAAGTGCGCATTATGCAACGAAACTCGAGGAAGAGCTGAGAGTGTTCGAGAGAGGCAGAGGGATTTCTCCCCACCCCCCTTTTTCCTACGCGGGCGTCAGCGCGACTTTGGTTCCGTTGGCCGAGGCGAGCGTCAGCGTAATCGCTTCCTGCCAGGGACCTGGGTCACGAGACTCGATGGATGCGAATTCTTGCAAGATGCGCGTGGTTACGTATGAGGCTTCTGTCAGGGCGTATTGTTCTGGAGAGCGGGTTAGTGGGGTGGAGGTCGGTGAAGGAATATATAAATAAAAGAGGAAGAGAGCGTGATAATAACTCCCAGCTTTGACAGAGGAGACGGGGAAAGCAAGAAAGGGGGCACGCGGAAACAGAGGATAGGTGAACTCACGTCCTAAGCAGATCCTTGGGCCACCATTGAAGGGCAAGTATTCCCAGCTAGGTCTCAGCGCCTCCCACCGCTCGGGCCGGAACACCTCTACGTCTTCGCCAAAGTAGTCTTTCCGGCGGTGCATGGCCCAGAGGCTATATGCCACTAGGGTGCCCTTGCGAACAAAGAGCGGGTCTTTGCCATCGGGGCCACCACCAAGAGGAAGCACGGTGTCACGGATAGCAAGGCGTGAGTTGGCGGGGACGACTGGGTGGATGCGGAGGGCTGGGCGTTGTTAGAAAGATATAAAAGTTGGAAGGAGAGAGGCGGAGAGAATGGTGGAGGGCTGAGTAAAAGGTAATGTGCAAGACTTACATTCATTCATGCACCACTTCAAGTACTTCAAGTTCCTCAGCTGCTCATATGTCGGTATCTGTCCATTGAGCTTTCCAACCTCCGCCTTCAGCTTCGCCCAGATGTCCGGCCTCTTCGCAATCTCAAAGAACATGTTGCTGAGCAGACTAGCTGTAGTATCTCTACCCGCAAGCAGCACATTCAACAACTCGTCCCGTAGCCTCCTCTTGTTACCGGTTGACTTAGCCAGCTCGTGCAAGAAGACGTATTTCTCCCCTGGCGCATCCTTCTCCAAATCATGCGATTCCCTATACCGCACAGCGTCATCGGCAAACTTATCGACATACTTGTGGCAGATGCGGATAGCCTCGTTGCTCTTCCTATCATTCCTGAAACCGGATAAGAAGCCCAGCCGCGTACGTATGACGGCATCATGCTGCGCTATACCGAAGGCAGTAGCGAAGCAAGCATCCTCAGAATCAGCATCACCTTTGTTTATCATCCGCAGCGAGTTGGTTGAGTGGCCGAACAGGAATTCCGTTGCCGAGTCAATCGTGAAGCGGAAGAAGAGCTCCTGGAGGTCGACGGTAGAGCCATCCCTTGGGATCGCCTTGAACAGCCATTTGATATGGCGTTCAAAGGCCCGGATGTCCGCAACTTGGTCTCGTGTGAAGTTGGGGCGGATCATGTGCCGTGAGTGCGCCCAGCGCTCGCCGTCGGTGTTGAAGATGCCTTTGCCCAGCAGCGGACCGAAAGCCCGGTCACGATTGCCCAGGCTGAAATCCTTAAACCGGAGCGAGAGGACCGTCTTGATGTTCTCAGGCTCGATGGTTACAATGGTGGGCATGCCCAGCAATTTGCTCGTGTAAGTGTTGGCGGCCATCATTTCGAAGCGGCGTTGTGCACCCAGGAGCAATTCCTTGTTCCTGCCCAGACGGAAGTTCTCCAGCATCAAGTCGAAACCTAGGATGGGATCTTTGAGTGGGAAGCGTGCTTGTGGCGGTTTGCAGCCATTTTTATCCTGGAATTTGCGGCGAGCGCTGTTGAGTAGTACACGGTTAATGAAAAGAAATGCTAAGAAGCTAGATCCCACGGCCCAAAGAGCGAGGTGAATCGATATACCCCGGGAGAGCATTTTGATAGATGTATTTGAGGGTGAAAAAAAAAAAAACCTTCGACGTGTCAATAAAGTAAGGTCCCGCAGCGCGGTTTAAAGAAATGACGAGAGGCAAAGCACTGCTTTACGCCACAGGAGCTGGCGCTTGAGGCAACAGAAACTTGAAACGCGGCGGAGTAAAGTAAAGAAGAGTTAAACGAGAATTGCTATATTAGTGACAAAATCAATGGTCAGCGACGAGGGAAAGACAAGCAAAAGGATATATACAGCGGGCAGACACTCCTTAAGCACGGAAGGCAGCATCTCGTAATAGGAAGAAACCTACTGAGACAGCCGTCGGCGAAATGCCTAAAAGCGTCAATTTGCACGAGTAGGTTAGAGACCCTGCTATCACCGGATAAGATCTTATTGCGAGATTCGCAGGGCTACGTGTGGGGAATAAAGAACAGCCCAGGGAAGGCGGTGCGGACATGGCGGAAGCATCGCGGATGTGGCCATTTGCTATATGAGCACAAGCTCGACTGCGACAGAGAGGAAGGGCCATGTGCGTGGACAAAATGAAGCGGCAAGTCTAAATTGTTGGAATTAATCAATGGAGCCGTCTCGGCGATGCCGGCAAACTACCTGCTTCCAACAAGACTAAAGGTGCGGAGGGATCGATGGCGTTCTTGCCTCGTGCCGAGGCGGCCAAACGCCGTGCTATCATTTGACCACGACTTCGACGCGATGAAGTATTATACGCCCGTACACGCCTGCAAGGTTCCAGCTTGCGGAGGGACTAATGCTCTGAGCCCGACTTTCACAAGCTTCAAGGCCTCCGACCAAACACCACTGGCAAAATCACCGCTCGCCTAATCTGGGTGCACCGTCCGAAGACAATCAGCTGCACCAAAAGCATTGGGTGAAAACATTCCAATTTCTATTCTCCAAATAAGGTAATCACTACGTTTCCTTTCTCGGCGTCAGCTGCGTGACGAAGATGGCCCCTGGGAGCATTTGTTACACAGGCAAATGAACCCTACACTACGCTAGCCCCCGGCCTCGACAGGAGCCTCGTCCGGAGTGACTGCACCACCGTATGACAGCACCGCCACTTCTCAAGGGATCTTCTTCCACACTCCCTTATACCATCATAAAATGTCCTTTCAGCCCAGCCACTGCTAATCATTCTTCTCAATCCCAGGTGATTTCTATTTCAGCCGCACGATAACTCTTTGCCACCTGACCAAACATGTCTCATCCCCAGCCAAAGCCGTTCGAAAGAAGTGCCCTCATTCCACGATTCGGATATGCCGATGGCCTTCAGCTGATTGAGAAGTGAGCGTCGATGTTGAATTGCTCGTGTTCGTCGTTTTTCTGCCATTTGGGGGCGATGTATCCGCGATCAGCCGAAGTCGTTCAAACACCACCTGAGCCTCGCGGGGGGTATCACGAGCCGCTAACTGAGCAGCATTCCTCTCGCGCATGCGCTTCCTCGCAATGGAAACGGAATCGCGATGCATGACGCGCTCTGGAGAAACTCCGCCCGCCTTGAAGATGCGTTGCTGAGCCAGCAGCACCGAGTCGCGACGGTTTTGGAAATATCTTCTAGGCTCATCCAGGTTGAAGCATCTCTGTGCTATAGGTGGCCTTTTCATCCCACTGCTTGCTCCAATCTGTCCACCAAGTCCCTTTAGTGTCCTCTTGGCCTTGTGCCATGAGTGAGTCTTTCTGATTTTGGCCCGCCTCCGAATCATCTGTGCTGGTGTATGACACAGATGAAGACGTTCTCTCACTGCCAGGGCGAGATGTTGGAAGTGTTGAGTTCGCACTAGGCCTCTCGCCGTTCAGAGGTGCGACGACGAGATCGTCGTCGTCCTCAACCGCTCCATCAAGATGTGAGTGTTGTTCTTGCGATTCGTCTGCGAACACAACAATTTCTACTGTTTTGGCTTTATCCTTTGGGAGACCTCTGATCCAAGACCATTCTACAAGCTGGGTATTGACTCGCTTTAGTCCAAAGAAAGAGGCACTGGTTGCCTCAGAGACCTCACCAGCAATTGGCTCGCGGTCACTGTCGCTATTTTCAAAGCTCTCATCGTCCCGAACAGCCCCGTACATGCCTTTGCCTGACTCGACAACCTGCATTGCAGGAGTTGCTAACTGTCTTTGAGCGGACTCGTTGTTAGGAGCACCGATACCAGGCCGTGACGGCGAGATAACAATGACGTGGACGTCAGTACGTGTGATCGCAGCATCAGCAATCCTGCTCTTTATGTTAGATCCTGGCAAGCATGATGGTTTGACAACATACAAGGTCTTCCGTCGGTCGTGTGATGGTGCTGCTATCATACGCCCACAGCTTCAGAGGAGGCAGAGACTGTCTTCGCATAGGGCGTTTGAAGTTGACTGTCTTAACTTTGCGCAGAGATAATATTTCATGCAGTGATCTATTTGGATTGGAGTGGAGCGGATTTGAAGTCTGATCCACTCCATCCACCAAATATTCGATTTAAAGCCAGGAGCGCCACGGAGCTCCAGTGTAGTTATATACTATTTATAGTAAGTCTTGGCACGAATTTGGTGTAGTATTTGAGGGGTAGGAGGCCTTTAAACTTACCAAAAAACATCGTCAAGTGGGCTCATCAGATTCCTCATCTTCCTCTGTGATATCATCGTCAATAACCACCGCCTCACCGTCGGGCGTAGCCTCTCTCAGCCTCTACCTCAAAGCCCTCAATCGCATCAAATTCCTTATTGAAGCCAGAGCCCCAAGTATCCTCAGAAGTAGTAGGTGGTTGAGGCAGAGCCTCTGAGACCACTGCAGAGGGTACTCCTCAATCGTTGGCTGATTCGAATCGGTAGGACGCCTTTGTTGAAGCTTGCCGGTAGTCCTGTGCATATTGTGGTCCTCTGTAAGGTGATCCAAAGCCGTACGCCTCCACTTCGACACCACCATAATCTCTTGGTGTCGCTTCTGCTTCTCACAAAGCCAACAGTAGAAGTACGTCGTCTTTCCATCTGATTCTCTCAAGAAGATATCCTCGCCCCACCGCCAGATTGGTATTCTTCGCTTCTTTGCAAGCGATCTACATATGTACTGCCGACTCGTCGGCTTCTGGGTTGATTGACTTTGGTGCGAGGACGTCGTCGGTGGGCCCGGCATAGGAAAGAATCACTCCATCGCAATTGAGAGAGGCAAAATCGAACCACCAAGTGATCAAGAATATTAGAAGGAAAGTAGGGAGGGAAATAAGATGAGCAGGCTTCCTAGATTATATGGAGGATGCTCGTATTTCAGAAAATCGAGTCATTGCGTGGCTCTGCCGATTGGCTCAACACCACGCTTTGGCACCTTTTTGAGCCCTACTCTACAGCCTCCTTCTTCTAATTGGATATACTACTGGCGCTCTTGGAGCTCCGAAGCCTCAAGATCCACTCCGCGCCACCAGTAAAATCAACAGATCCACAGCCAATGCAGATCGGCTCCAACCATCCACGCCAAAAAGGATCCGATCCAAATAGATCACTGATTTCATGAGAGTATTCTTTCTCGTTCAAACCAACCGGCAGGGCGGATGCTGTGCTTTTGGACTTTTACTTCAAGCAAGTCTTCAGCGGTGGGGTGCCATCTACCTTCGGCCCATATATTCGATGAGTGGTATAATGGACCCGGCGAGAGACGTCAGTAGTTGATATACTTGACAGCGTCCTTAGGAACCACAAGAATCGAGGTGAGGAAGGGCTTTGAAACCCCTTTCGCCGAAAAAGACACGGTGCAGTCCCCACACGTCGAATCTTCCAGGGGTTGCCCTGAGGTGTCCCTACTGGAGTATTCTGTAGCTGAAGATGTTTCTGAAGTAGCCTCAAGTGATCTTTGCCGTCTCCGAATTGTGACTTGGTTTCTGGGTTTGAGTGACTTGAGTAACGCCTTAACGGTCGTGCCACTCGTTTTCCTTTCACTGAGTCATCCCCACTCCTACTTTTAGAACTCTTTCGAGCTCTCACTGTATGGTCACTAACGTCATCCTTAGTGTCGATGTTAAGATTCGAAAGTAAAGCTTCGCAATCTCCGTTTAGAAAAGAGCCGCTATATTCAGAGCAGTCATCGTTGATACTGCCTTTAGGTGGAATTGGTCAGGGATCCCAATAATCAATGTAATCATAATCGACACCTAGATTTCAATTATCTGATAATTAAGGCCTTCGATTTCGATTATATTATATAGATTATAACCATTATATAACAATTACCTAATACACTAAGGAGAAGTTAGTAGGAGCGCTTAAGTACAGAATAAAAGCCTGCGGAAGTCTCTACTTACTGCCAATTGCCACCGCGCCTGCTAGATATCTAAAAGAGGAAGTCGGTGATAGACTTCTGGTGTTAGTTATACTCCTATTCATCCTCTGGCAACTCAATTGGGTTATTAACCGTATTGCCCTCTACCTTATTCAGTCCTTTAATATCCAATACCTCAGTAGCTACGTTAATTGTTATAAAGCCACCTGCCTTTACTACCTGACAAATCTAGCTCTTTAAGCACTCCGTTTATTTCACTACCTCCGCTCTAAGCCTTGAGCGTTGCTATGATATTGTTTGACGTGCACTAGAAAAAACTCGCTTAAATTTGGCTGACATAGCAGGTATAGAGAGGATATTAATAGCTATACGTAAGAGCCTTGGCTAGAGTTTTTGTTATAAAGGCTTAAGCCACTAGCTGAGTGAGAAGTTAGTAATTAAAGTTAGAGGAGTTACCTGCTAAAAGCCAGTAACGTTAATTATCATAAATAGTAGAAAGGTGTGTAAAAGGGAGGTTTGACTTACTGTAATAAAGCGCTTAAATTTATTATTAGTAGAGGTTGTAACGGAACCTTGTAGTAGGAACTACGGTGGGTTCTGTCAATGGGCTAGGTATATAGGTACGACAAAAACGACAACGTAATAACAACTGGTGGAGTAGTTGCCCAACAGATTAACTCCAATTGTATTCTGAGATTCACTATAAGGAGAGAACTATCTACGGTAGGGACTGAGGTCCTTTAAATACACAACCGTACTCCTAAGAAATCCTCTCTTGTACGTAAGGTACGTGTTATATATATTATATATAGCGTACACTGCGTACACTGCGTATACTGCGTATAACATTATATAACTCACTTACTATTCCTTATTATATAGTTCCACCAGATCTATTCTAGACTATGCCTGTATTAACCAACTAGCTTCCTCTAACTCTTCTCTAAGTAGTTATAACATTGTACTTAAAGCGTCCGTAACACCATCTCCCTCCTCTTTATTTTTGTCCTTAAAGATTCCTAATATCTCCAAGTCGTCCACTAGAGGTGTGATGTCCGTTTAATTAGTCTGGTTAATATTTATACTTATTATGCCTAAAGCTTCTTTTTCCTTGCAAGCGTAGTGCTATACTCGCACCGTGGCTGCCATACTATTGCTTAGTAAGATAATGCCATCTCCGTGTTCTTACTGTGTGAAAGTAGGGTTGGTGTATATTATAATAGCAAGTCCCTTGTCTCAATAACCCTTATCTTACTTAGAGTGCACTAAAGCAAATATTTAATTGTCCTATAATGTTCGCTCTGTCTCTAACGCTAAGTGTGCGCGTCCTATAACTCTTAACAGTCTTTAAGTTCCCTAAGTAACTTATTATAGGGTCTCGTGTTTAATCTGCCGCTGCAAAACTTAATAGTAAGCTCTTAAGCGCCCTAGATAAGCTTTATCGTTCGCAGGAAGCGGAGTAGAAGGCTATAGCTACTTAATAGCGTGCCCTTAAAGCCTATTTATCGGCCTCTGCCTATTTTCTTTGTCTTAAACATGTTCGTAAAAAGGTCCGTTTTAAGGAGTAGAAACTGGTTTAACAGGGTTTGTCTAAGCTAGGTAATAAAAGAATTAACTCTCCTCCTGCAAGGGAAATAACTCTAAGTAGCTTAGCAATTGCTCCTCTTGGGTCCCCCTTAGGTAACTTGTTTTTTAGCAATCCTTCTTTATTAATGCTGCTTAACCTACTTTCTTCTAATACTTCTGTACCTTTCCTATAGCATTCCTTAGGTTGCTTAGTGGTTTCTAGGTAGTCTTACTATAGTCTATCTACTTTACTTTATACTATATTTTGTTGTCTACGTCCTTATAACTAATAACTTTTAAAACTTACTATTTATCTTCTTTCTGTCCTCTGTACGTGTCTGCCTTATAGACTGGTGGCTTAATATTCCTATATACTGGCTCTAGCATTGCGATATGCTATATAGGGTAGATTTTTATTTTGGCTAGTAGGTTTAACTTATATATAACTAATAAAATTCTTTACTTAACTTTGAAAGGTCCTAGTCTAATATAGTCCAACTTCTTACTTGGTCGTTAACTCTTAAAATTTTTGTATAGTAGCCATACTTTATCCCCCTCCTTAAGATTTGGTCCCTTAGATCTCTTAGCATTATAGTACCTTTTTATTTATTCTTGTACTAGTTTAGCTGTTTCTTTAAGGTCTATATAAAGATTTATTAATATCTCCATTCTTTATTTAGCTGTGCTACTTGTCTTTTTTGCTTAATATGGCGATAACAATGTTCTTGGCTTGTATCCGTAATTTGCCTTAAATAGTAATGTCCCCATTCCTTCTTATGGTGTTGTATTATATGCAAACTATATAACTGGTAATAATAATACCCAATTATTCTATGCGTGATTAATATAATGCCTTAGATACTGCTCTAGTGTCTAGTTTAGTCTTTCTATTTATCTATCCGTCTGTGGGTGATATGCTGTAGATATTACTACGCGAACCCCTTATTCTGCTAAAAATACTTTCTAAAATACTACTATAAATCTTGGATCTCTATCTAATATAATCTTGTCTAGTGCTCTATATCTTATGAATACTTCCTTTATATAGATTCTAGTGACATCTTCTACTAATATCTCTTTAGTGCATGCTATAAAGTATCCCCACTTTATTAGCTTATCCACTATTACTAAGATTACGTTATAATCTTATCCTATAATAGGATCTTTTAACTTTAGTAACTTAATAATAAAGTCCTATAATATAACTTCCTATAGTCTTCCTGGTGTCTTAATAGGTTGTAGCCCTCTATACGGCTTATGCCTTATTGGTTTGTTTCTTTGGCAATTTAGATATTCTTTTATAACTTATCTTGCTAGTCCCTAGATTTCTTAAACAATATACTCCTTTTAAAGTCTTAACACTAAGCCTGTAGCTCTGTTGTGTCCTTATATTATTCCCTTGTGGAATTCCTTAATAAACTCTTCTGTGATAGACTTAGGCATATATATTGCTTTTCTGTTTTTGTACTGCTCTAAGTCTAGATCCTCTATCTATGCCTCTTAGATCTTCTATATCTATTTACTCTCTAGTGATTTATAGATCTGACTTTCCTTAGTTGCTGTAATCTTTAGATAATTATACCTAATTAATCCGTCTTAATCCCTTCGCAATAAAGCTCCTAATAGCTTTTTACTACTTTATAGTTTAGCCCTTCTGCTTAGAGTATCTGCTCGTGTATTGTCTATACCCTTGGTATACTAAATTTTGAAATAGTATTCTGTAAGCATTTCCACCTATCTAACCTATCTTCGGTTAAGTTCCTTTGTTATTAGGAATCCTGTAAGGTTCTTATGGTCCGTCTTAACTATAAATAGTTTTTCTGTGCCTTGTAAGAATGCTCTCTATTTCTTAAGTACTATAACTATACCTAATAACTCCTTGTTATAGATGTTATAGTTTAACTCTAGTGGTGTTATCTTTTGACTGTAGTATACTACTAGGTGCTATCTATCTTAATGTTTCTATAGGAAGTACGCCCCTAGTATAAAGTCTAATATATTTATTTCTACAACCGTCTCTAGCCCTAGTTGATAGATCTTAAGAACTGGCTCTTAGGTAAATAACTCTTTAACTTTCTTAAATAGTTCTTATTACTCCTTTCCCTATATCCACGGTTCTTCTTTCTTAGTTAACTACGTAAATGGCTTAATGTCCTATAACCATTACGCTATAAACCTTCTATAGTAATTGCAAAACCCTAAAAACGATCTTAACTACGTAACATTCTTTAGTTTTTGCTAATTTACTATAGCCTTAATCTTCTTTAGATCTATGCTAAGTTGGCCTAGTTTAATAATAAATCTAATAAAATTAGTCTTTTTAGTAAAGAACTCGCATTTCTTAATTACTACTGGCATTTATTCTTCTTATAGTCTCTTTAAGACCTACTTAATGTGTTCTCCGTGCTCTTCCTTATTCTCTAAGTAGATGATAATGTTGTTAAGGTATACCATAACAAATTCATCTAGGTGTTCTCCTAATACACTATTAATTTACTTCTGGAACGTTGCTGGTGCGTTTATAAGCCTAAACTGTATAACTAACGGCTTATATAGTCCTTCCTTTGACCTAAAGGCTGCCTTCTATTTGTTGCCTTCCTTAATTCTAATCTGGTGGTACACCCATCTTAGATCTATCTTTGTAAAGATCTTTGTGTTACCTATCCTGTTTTGGATTTCGCTAATTAAGGGTAAAGGATACCTATCCTTCTTAGTAATGCTGTTTAACTGTCTATAGTCTATACACATCCTAAGTTTTCTATTTTTCTTTGGGATGAATAGTACTGGATATTCTACTAATGACTATAATAGTCTGATATATCCCTTTTATAAGTTCTCCTGGATAAACTTCTTAAGCGCTACTAACTCTATTTTAGTAAGCTTATAGATTAGAAAGAACTTTGGACTTATTCCCTTTTTTAATTCTATCTTATAGTCCTAAGCTATATGCTCTAATAGCTGTTTACTTTTTGGTAACTATAACTTTTTGCTATACTTGTGGTATCTCTTTAGTATATAACTTAAGCCTTACTTAGTCTCTTTATATATCACTCTGACTTAGTACTATACTAACTTAGTTTACTGTTGCACTTTGCGCCATTATATATCCTTAATATTGACTTAACCTATAACCCAATTAATCTTTGGATTGTACTTCTGTAACTAAGGCATTTCTAGTATTACCTTGTCCTGTCCTAATGGTAGGATATTAAAAAACATTCTAACTGGTCTCCCTTTAATAGTTATCTGAATAGGTCCTGTTTTAAGATTAATAATGCCTCCTCTATAGGCTATCTAATCTCCTAAAATTGTTATAAGTGGATATAGGTATTCCTTCTGTCTGTGTGGTAACCCTATCCTTTCTACTACCTTTGGTGATATGTGGTTCCTTATTGCTCCACTATCTACCAATACTTCAAACTGCTAATCTTGCCACTTAGCTCTTAAATTTAGGTATTATCCTTAAATTCCTTTAAGGGTCTGAGGCTCTAATACTAGTTCCCTCTAGTTCTGTACGCCTCTCCTTTTTCTGACTATTGGCTACTTAATCCTGCCTATACTTGATCCAATTTTAGCTAATACTTAGTTTGTTTCTTTTCCTCTATATGCCATGGATAAGTATTCTCTAGGTACTTCCACCACTATTATCCGTCTAGGCATTTTTCCGTAAGGAATCTTCCTAGTTAAAGTGTTAAGTCTCCTTAACCTTGTACTTCTACTAGATGCTAACTATATATATACTTAGTATTCCTAAACCACTTTTCCTCTAGTGCCTAATATATCCTTGCTAGGTACTTCCGGTTCTTATCTTTAGGTGCTTTATATATATTGCACGTATTATCCATATAAGCTATCCATGATAGTATATAATGCGCTATATATTTTGGGTTAACTCTTAGTTTGTCTTTATCCTTAAGTTTAAACCTATACCTGGTTAACCTGACTACTGGTATCTCTGCTATGGGTATTAAGACTTACTATTTGCTTCTCTAGTCCCTAGATCCCTCTTCTAGGTTCCTTAATATTATAATTAATACTCCTTTAATATGACTTATACATTTTTCCGTAATAGGTTGGTCTTGGACAACTTTTTTATCTAGCTATATATAAAAGTCTTTCTATTTGTTATTGTGTTGTTGCTTATACCACTTTCTATATAACTGGTTTAGTGTGTATAGTCTATCCATTAGAAAATACCTTATTATCGTTATATTGTGATATTCTTTAGTATGTCTTTCTTTAAACCTGGTTGGAATATTTAAATCCTCTTCTTGTTCCAGTTTGTCTAACTACTTTACCCTAGGTGTCCCTGCACTTGGCCTATTAGTAATTCTTTATATAGGTGCTCTGTCCCTTATATAACCTGGTATAGCTGACCTCTTGTCTAGCTTCTACTCTTACTATGTAATAATTCTTGTTTTAAACTTATCTATAGTTTCTTGTTTTCTGCGTCTTGTAGCTAAATCTTTGTAGTTATTTTGCTTTTTGATCCTGGTATTAACTAATTAATCTTTAGGCTGAATACCGCGTTTACCTAGGATTGCTAATATTCTTATTCGTTCCCTGAACTTGTAGTTCTTAAACTTGCGTCCTGTACTTATTTATTTGTTACTAAACTAAGTTGCTGCCCTTTCCCATCGGTTTTTATCTATTGTGGGTTCTTGGGTGTGTCTTATCTTGTTTTAAGAATCTTAAGCTTCTCTTATCTCTTTTTAAGAATCTTAAGCCTATGGCCTTTTGCCTTTATTGAGTAATAAGCTAGTACTAGTAGTTATCTACTTGCTTAGTTTCTTCTAAACATTGCTCCTATTGTCTTATAAAGTAATGGAAATTGTATTTAATGGTGTCGCTATACCCGTTACTGAACCTTACTTAGTGGTGGTCTTAGTCTCTACTTTTGTTGCGTTTTTGAGGTTTAAGTGCTCCTAGTTAGCCTCCTTTTCGTTCTTATTACTGCTGATTAATAAGTACTCTGACTTTATTGTTATTACTACTAATCTTTATCCGTATGTTGCTGTAATATCTTAATCTAGCTTATAGAGTTAATCTTATTCTTTATCTAACTTTCTAGTTCCTTGGAGTCCTTTTAACTCTGGCTCTTATAGCCAATAGCTTGCGCCGTACTTAGCGTCTTTATAAATTCGGCATGCGTTATTGTAATAATACGCAAAACTGTTAATTAAACACTCTTTTGTTCCTCGCAGTGCACTATTATCCCTCTATATATATGCGCCGTCTGCTAGTCTGGTTCCCTTTACCGCGTAGTTACTCTAACCACCTCTGCAGTCTCTGGTGAAATAACCCTATTTTCTGTAATTTATGTAAGCTCCATCTTTAAACCATCTTTTTTGCTGTAAAGTCCGCCTAAACATCTTCTACTGCTAAGATCCCTAGTTTAGCCTCTGCTCCTTAGTCCTTTAATTACTTAATCCTTAACCTTTAGGTTTCCATGGTTTCTTTTCCCATCTTTGGGTTTCTTTAGTACTACTTAAGTCTATTAGCTCTGCGCCATTCTATAGTTTTTAACTCTATATCTGTCGTTGCGTACTTTACGCCTTATATAACTATAGAACTCTATCTTGCCCTCTCTTAGCTTGTTCCCTTTAATAGATTCTATTATTAATCTTTATTAACTAATCTATTAACTCTCTTAGAGTATCCGCATCTTCTATTAGGATAATTACGTCCTGGACTTTAGCCTTAAGTCCCTATTTATACTATGCTATAAGCGCCTTGTTGTTCTACTTAACCTACATAGCTAGTGTTTAAAACTGTGTTGTATACTTAATAGCTAAAGTACGTTATACTAAGTTCTAAAGCTTTTATTCCGCTGTGGTTGTGGCTTCTAGGTCTCCAAATATCTGTGTTAGTTACTCTATAAACCCATTCCAACTGGCAAATATATACCGTACATCTTGGTTAGTAGTTGTTATGCTATTAGCCTATATTTCCGTGAGATACGGCTTAAACCATTTAAGTGCCCTCCCTATTAGGAACAATCCTGCATAGGCTACTTAATCTAATGATGTTGCTAACTTCGCTCCTTCCTGTACTACCTTAAAGTGCATCTGTATAAGAAATCCTTTAAGCTTTAACTTCTCTTTAGAGAATTGTTTAATTAAAGGTAACTTAATCTTTACTACTCCGATTCCATTAATGCGTTCTTTAAGTATCCTATTATTGTCTTATAAGTGATTAACTATTTCCTATAACTGACCTTATGTAACCACTTAAGAATCCCTATTATCCATACTGGTATCACCTGGCCCTGAGGTTGTGGCTCCCGTTGACGCTGTCGTGACTGGTACTGCTCTTAGTGGCATGTTGTTTGATTTCTCTATTTAATACTATAACCTTGGTAGTGAATGTGTAACAGAACCTTGTAGTAGGAACTATAGTGGGTTCTGTTAATAGGCTAGGTATATAGGTACGACAAAAACAACAACGTAATAATAACTGGTGGAGTGGTTGCCTAATAGATTAACTCTAATTGTATTCTGAGATTCACTACAAGGAGAGAACTATCTATGGTAGGGACTGAGGTCCTTTAAATACACAACCGTACTCCTAAGAAATCCTCTCTTATACGTGAGGTATGTGTTATATGTGTTATACGTGGCGTACACTGCGTACACTGCGTATACTGCGTATAACATTATATAACTTACTTACTATTCCTCGTCACATGGTTCCACCGGATCCATTCTAAACCGTGCCTATATTAACCAACTAGCTTCCTCCAACTCTTCTCCAAGTAGTTGTAATATTGTACTTAAAGCGTCCGTAACAGAGGTTCGCTTTAGCTGCTTTTTATACTTCTACCTCTTATATACGTTCTTAATGAGATCTGGATTAGTTTACTAAACTTACTTACTATTAACTGGCTTATATTTATACTCTTTCTTCTAAAGGCTCTGTGCTGCCTTAATTGCTTGCTTAATTATACCTAGATCTCGCTCCTCTAACGCCTACTAGTAATTATCTAGATATCTCTTTTAAAGCGTTAGATTAAGAAGAAGCGTAGAGGCATAGGCAGAAGTCTTATTAGTTAGCTTATAATACTTATTAAAAGCAAACTATATAGTTAAAAGCGACGCTAAGAGGTTTATGTTAGTAGTATATTCCTTCTGCTTGCTTTTAATGTGTTTAATAAGGAAATCTATACTCTATAGAACCTTATCTAGAGTCGTTAAGTCGCCTTCTAAGGACTTTATTATATCCTTAAAAGGCCCTAAGATAGTAATAGTCTTGCGGACAGTGTCCCATTTATTACAGCTAAGGTTATTCTTCTATATAGAGTCCCAGTTTTTGTTAATAAAGACGCAAATAGCGGTTTTAAGCTTAATGGCTAACTCTAGTATAGTAAGCCACGAGTTCTACCTTATATTATTATTATAAGAAAGCGTCTTCTTAGCAAGCGCTAGGAAGGCTTAATATTGCTCTATTAAACGCCTTAACTATATGGTAATATTATGGATTTTGCTAAGGGCTCCTATTTCTCGCCATTTAACCTGTGTAGCTTTGTCTTAATTGTACTTATATTCTAAACAGATATTTGCTAGTTGCTCTTCTTATTAGAGTTATTTGGCTGCCTAGATTATAACCTTAACAGCTTCTTTATCTTTATAGAAAAGGAAGGCTTAAACAGCAAGGTTAATTATATAGCCTATATATCGAATTTAGTGTTAAGTAGCCAACCAGGAGGGGAAGTGCTTTTGGATTAAATAGCAAAGCTTATTATTACTGCCGTAATTATTACCTATTTGCCGCTAGAATTAGATAGAGATCTAGATTAATTAATAAAAGTATACCTATTATATAGCTAATCTGGCTTTCCTTAATATTAAATTCTTCTAATACCTTAATTAGTACCTCTGCCTGCTCCTTACCACTATGAGACTCCTTATGCTCCCGCAGAGCAAGCGTTGCCTTTAAAAGATGGCCAGCTTTGTTAATAAAGTAAGTAGTTACTACCTAGAAAGCTAACTTATTTAAAGCCGTCCAACAGTTAGTTATAAAATGGACTTTTAATATTGCCTTTTTAAGTCTTTTCTTTACCAAATCCCTGTAAATTACAAACATCTTGCTAATAAGTAAAGGCACCAAGCTAGCAGATTTGTAGAGGAGGTTATTAACTATATAATTGCAAATATAGAGGAAGGCTCTAAACTCTAGCCACTTAATAATTATATAAGGAAGATTACGTATAACTATAAGGTAATAAAGGGCGTTTATAAAGTTAGTCTTATTTACCAAATCTCGCAGGATCTTATTAGCTTTGGAGTCTATTTTACTAGTAGTTATCTCCTTCTGTTTATCAAATAAGGCGCTAATAGTAGACTTTATTGCTTCATCAACTTTTAACGCCTTAAGGGGGATTTTTATACCGTGTTTATTCTTTAGGTGGGCGCGAGCAAATATAAGGCTTAAACACTATTTTTGGCAGCGCTTGTAGTAGAAAAGCTCCTAGTTTAAATTGCCACATTCTAGTTAACCTTTTAGAGGGTTATTAAGGGCGTATAACCAGAAAACTTTGTCCTCACGCTCTCTCTTCTGTTTTAGTTAAGGAATTCTAATTTGGTAATAAGGGTCCTTATAGGCTGCCGTTACATCGTTAAACTCGCGTGAATCATGCTCGCTAAGGGCAAAAACTTCGTCTACTTCTTCTTCTCGCTATTTCTTTTGGCCACGGGTACGGGGGGACGGTGGCGGAGTCATAGCTAGTGTTAATATTGAGAATAGAAGCTTAGTGTTAACAAAAAGTAAGTAATACAACCAGACGTGCGCAGAGCGCTTATCGCGCGCTATAAGCGAGTATTACGCGTCAGGCAGATTTTACTAGGGGCTACAGCGAAATTTTGGCCTCTTGGCGCATGCATGGATATAGCTGCTGATAACTGTCGCGCTATATTACAACTTCCTCCTCCACCTACTCCCTTATATATATTTATATAATCTATATAATCTATATAACTAATCGAGTCTTCGATTTCGATTATAATTATCAGATAATCTAAATAATTGTAATTTAGATAACTAACTTAATGATTATTGGGACCCCTGGAATTGGTGTTGGTAATCTTTCAACGATTGTAGGAGTAGACATCATGAGTTGTGCGATGTAGATGACAGTGATTTGATAGCACGTCTGTTTTTTGCCTAAGCTGTGCAATAACCCGCTCAGAAGACTTCTCGGAGGCAGAACGATTGCCAGAGCCGCAATTAGTTAGAAATAGGATACGAGTAGAGGTTTGTAGTAGAGGAATCTTGCTGGTAGAGAGTTCAGGGTGAGGGTGTGTGGAAGAGTAGAGCAAGGACTTGTAGGGGAAAGGTTTGGTGAGGTGTCTATTGTTGAACACGAGCACGCTACAGAAGGGAAGAAGATGTCAAGACACGGAAACAAGACCTGATGGTGGGTCTTTCCGAATCGGGAGAGCTCAATCGGTGCCCACGAACCTTGGAAAGCGGATCAGTCACACTTTCCTATAATAAAGCATGGCTAAAGACTGGTAAGTAACTTCAACAGGTTTCGCTACGAGAAGACTGTTCTAAGTATCGCACTCTCGCCATTGCTCAATTAGTGATGCCACATATGACTTACACAGGACGCATAGTCATGTTCAGTATCGGATAATTGTTCTATTTACCATTCTTAGACCGTTATGCCACTATCTCCATTCGCAAAAGAGTACGCTATGTCCTGATAAATACGGCAACACGGTATACATATGAGTTAATAGATTTATTCAATTATGATCGTAATAAAATATATTGTGTTATCATGTTATCATTCAGAGCTTGCCCATGTAGACCACAATATCTCTTTTCTATGCCCGTAAAATATCCTACTCTACTTTAGAGTAGCGACTATATATGTGAATACTTGTCAGTCGCATTCGATATGCAACTAAAGGTCATAGGGTTTACGAGGGCTTTTGGAAAACTTACATCCTGCTTCCCACCTATCCCAATCCCAAACGCTCCAAAACCTCTTCAAGAATGCTGTTCCCAATACAATAGTGTTTTCTCCCAAGTCCGAATATGGCCAAAATGTGGAAATACAGTAATGGGTCCCGTTTGGTGCTTCGACCTCCAGCAAGTACTCCCATGGCGTGATCGTGAAGTTATTACCAGCTAGGTCAAACGACAAGTCCTTCAAGTCTTTACGTCTATCACATGGGACAGTGTAGAGCCAGCCCCAACGCTTGGCCCCGATTTCGAGAGTCAGCCCAATCGCCAAGTCTCGAGGCAGACCAATTATCGGAAATGCGGAGCTGAAGATGGCAGTAAAGTTGTCAAGAGGTGCATAGACTGTACTGCCATCCCCCATAAAGAGGGAACGGATTTCCGAGATCCAGTAGCCGTTGAGGGGAGATTCAGTATCATTGAGAAGGGGGATTCGAGTCAGCTCAGCTTCGGGCAATGCTTTGGGTATCTCTCCAAAAGCCAGCTCGCCGTCTTCTTCTTCGGCCCAGAGAACACCGCGTGGAAGCTTAAGTGCGAATAGATTTTCGTCTAGTATGCCTTGCTCCATCATCATGTTGAATGGATTAGGCATGCCGAGAACTGACAGCGCAGAGGAAGGGGCAAGACCGAGAGAGCCATCAAACCCGTCATAGTCTGCTAAATAGCTGATCGGGTAGACGTCTTTGGCCTCTGCAAAAAGATAATTTTCGATCGAAAGACCAGCGACGTTCAAGGTGTCCTGAGAAACATGGCCATTCATTTCCATTCCGTAGTAATTTGCCCAGATACGAGTGTTATTAGCAACGTAAGTAGAGGATGCGGAGGAATTATATTTCGCGTGGTCCTCGCAGGAAATTTTGGTGCAAACGATGGATGGAACGAAGAGGTTGTTCCCTTGGATATCGATGGCGACTCTGAAGGATTGAGGTGGAGTCCCTAAGGTGACGTTGGTAACGTAAGTTGACGTCCATATCTGCGAAAAATCCTGCCATAGCAAAACACCACGTCTTAGCCTGCTAAGCTATGTTTTTACGTCTGTTTTATTACCTTGAGAGGGAGCTCGTGAGGAGAATCATGTTGTGGAGCACTATGGATTATTGGATGTTGATCCCTCCACTCAAGAGCAGCAAGACTGCGTTTGAGCTTTAAAAGATCATTAGTAACGATGCCTTTTTCTAACATATATTCTGACTAACATGGGATTCTGGAATCTCGAACGTGTTAACAGGAAGACGAAATGCTACGGCCTGGACACTGGTGGCGATGGAAATGATAGTGAGAAACACTACAAGCATTTTGAAGATCTCATGAATGGTGTAAGATGGAGAAAGAAATTGCTTACGTGCACAACGGTAGACCGCTTGATTATAAGAGACGCATTGTGGCACAGCTATTGTAGCATAGCCAAGGAAGAGCTGCGCAAGGCGGCTATGCAACTGTTGCTGGGAGACAATCCTGAATCCTGCGGACATCGTTTCATCGAAGCGAGAACAGAAACGCGACTGATATTTGCAACATGATGGGAATGAGTAAGCCCGAAGGAAAGCTTCAGCCAGATTGATTTAGAGGTTGGGGAAATCCGTAGAGGACTGGCCTCAAATTACCCGAACAGCCTAACGATCAACTCAGCATAATATCACATTTATCACCGACTCCGAAATCTCTAACACCTGTGGATGTACATAACTATCCCTTCCCCGTAGCGTCCTACCATCTGGTGATCCGTGCACTGGCAAAATGATGATTGGGCATCTCAACTTGATCAGATTGGTTCTACAGCCTGTACGAGCTCCGGCTTCTCCTCATATGTGCGCAGCGGTACAACACAGACGCAATTTTGCTTTCTTGCACACTAGAGAACTTCAAGTTTAACTCTTACGATTAAGCTTTAAATTTAGAGACTTTAGCCTTTCTTGCAAGTACCTAGGAGTACACAACCTTTGTGCACAGTGTCTACGCTGGATGGTGCACTTAACTGATTATTAGCGAAATTGCGTGTGCACCGCTGCGCGCACACGGGGGGAAGAAGTCGGAGCTCGTACGGCTGTATTGGCTTTGCTCTTGTCGATAATCGTAGGACGAATTTTACCAGGCGAAGGAATAGGGTAAGTCAGCGTAAGGTCTCTCTGCTCTTTTCCCATCTTCAATGACCGTTATACAAAGATTGTTCAGGTACTATGAGAGCATTCTAGCCATTTTCGTCGCATAGAATTTGCTTATACAAATCTTGGACCAATCTTAGACACAGTACGTACGTTTAACTTTGGTCAGGCTAGGGGTTGAAAGCCCATTGAGAGGGACGCTGTTCAATTTTTAAATCAAAGTCGGCATCAAATGGGTTGCAATACTACCTTTTTAGAACATCAATGAACTGGGGTGAATGCAACGGCATGTCGCCAAGTTAAGCTGTGTGGTTCGGTTTTCCCGTCTCTGGGAGGCTTGCATATTGGCGTCTTTAAGCCCCAACGAAAACGGCACTGCTGGATTTGATTGCTTTTTCAGATCTTCTAAGAAAGGTGTGGAGATGCTCGAGCAAAGGCGCCTCATGCTTGGCTTTGTCGCTGATGCCAAGGTGAGAATTGCAGTCGAGCCCGCTCTCAAGTTCTATCCTAGATTTGTTTTAACTCCAAACTTGAGTTAGTTAAGAGCGGAGATATATGACTAAGTACGTATAATATCCTCGAAAGACTTGTCTCGAAACTGGAAGCACGCGCATAGGCAGAGTAAGTCCGAGTCTCCAAGCATGCATACCCAGGCAGCCAACCGCTAAATTGAGCGCCACAAAATTGGTGGGCTGAGTGCACCCCTCGCAAGGCATGGTTTGTCTCCGAGAATGCGGAGGAAGACTGAAGGGCTGACGGGGCCGGTAGAGCATCTTGCTGTCGATCTGTAGGTACATGCCTATTCTAGGAAAGCGGCTTGTTGGCGGTGACTAGTCTCTCCAACCACAGCCCACCTTTCTGCCCCACGTGCTGGCATCTCGAGGGGTAATGTCTTTCGTTCCTGGTTCTTCGTGTCTGGCGCAGCTTAGAAAATGAACTACTCCATATGCATGCACATGGTGGCGTGCTCTAATTATCAGATTCTTCATGACCTCTAATCATGCCCACGTGCTTTCTCTGAACGTCACTCATACGTGCCATGATTGACGTCGTGGATGTATATTAAGAGCTGAATACCACTGGCCAGGTAAATCGTCCTTAGGGAGCCTTCTTATCACCCTCTTTAGACTGTCTTCAAGATGCTAATCTCTACTTCTATAGCGTTGGCAGTTAACGCCCTTCTCCAGTTTTCCCTTGCAAAGCCAACCCCAACTTCAACGCAGACTCCTGTCAGTGAGGCTACCTGCAACAGCAAGGTCTACACCTACGAAGAGCTCTCTGGCTATGGGTTTGTTCCCTCAGATGCTCGAGACAAGTTTGGAGATACAATTGGAGGGTTTGGAAGTGCCATTGCTCTTGATAAGCGCTCCTGGAAGAAAACGAGGAAAGGACATCAGGACACATACGAGGGCATTCTATATGGCCTCCCAGATCGAGGATGGAACGCTCTGGGAACTGTAATACACAGACGCGCATCCATAAGTTTAGCATAAGTCTTCAGATTGTGCCAAACGCCACCGTAGCCAGTCCCTCGGCTCCGAACTCTAAGCTCACCTATGTCGATACCCTCCTCCTGTCGGGTCCTGATGGAACTCCATGCACTGGCCTGGACCCAGACGCGGTTGGCCATGCATCTTTCCGTGGATTCCCAGACCTCCCTATCGCAACCTATACTGGAGATGGATTTGGAAGCGCTGGGCCAGGAGGAAAGCGGATTCCAGTCGACGGTGAAGGCTTGGTACTTGGCTCAGATGGCTCTTTCTGGGTCAGCGATGAGTATGGACCTTACGTGTACCAATTCAATAAAGATGGGAAAATGGTCGACGCGATCAGGCCTCCAAATGCCTTCATTCCTATCCGCAATAGTAGCGAGAGGTAAGATCACAATTAACACTAGATATATTTGCACTATGATTACTGACATCCATACAGCTTCAGCGCCAATTCGCCTCCGCTATATGATTTGAACCGGACTGTCATTCCAGGTGATCCCACGACTGGCCGCCAGAATAATCAAGGTTTCGAGGGTCTCACTGTGAGCCCCGACGGAAAGTCACTCTACGTCCTAATCCAATCCGCGCTTGAACAAGAAGGTGGCCAAAAGAGCAAAAACCGCCGCAATGCGCGTTTGGTCCATTACGAACTCTCCGAACACGGTGACCCTGTGTATACCTCCGAGTACGTCGTTCAACTTCCCTTCTACAATAATGGCGCCAATGTTGCCGCGCAATCGGAAATTCACTACATCTCTCCTACTCAGTTCCTCATCCTAGCTCGGGACTCTAGCGCCGGTCATGGGCAGAAAAGCTCGACATCCGTGTACCGTCACGCGGATGTATTCGATATTTCCGGCGCAACAAACGTTAAGAGCCCGGCTCATGACGCGTTCAATGGATCCATTGCTAGCACTACAGGTGTTCTGAATGCAGATGTTGTCCCTGCGACATATTGCCCCTGGTTGGACTACAATATCAATGCGCAGCTGAATAGATTTGGCGTCCACAACGGTGGGGCACAGGACTCAACACTTCTAAATGAGAAGTGGGAGAGCCTTGCACCTGCCCCAGTTAGTGATGATGACGACGACAAGGATGGTAAAGAGTATTTCTTAATATCAGTCTCCGACAATGACTTTATTACCCAAAATGGTACGTGGTTCCCTTATACCCTCTATGTTATAATCTATCGATCGCTGATGTGAATTTGTACAGGGTTTATCAACTTTGGCCACCTACCGTATAAAGATGCATCAGGTTTCAACCTTGACAACCAGGTGCTGGTGTTCAAAGTCAAGCTTCCAAAAGGGGTGGACCCGTTGTAAGGTCTGCGTGTGTGTGTAGAATGTCAGGCTTTGCATCTTGTTTGGCGGAGGAATAAGTCTCTCATCCTTCTGCGGGGTTAAAATGTACATTAGTGTCCAGTACAACTGTCAATAATACAGAGAATGGTTTTACCTGAACCAAAGAGGCTTCGTGACATCCAGCCATATCATATAGGGTCTTTTCCGATAGGACTTGTAACTATCACATATCGGGGGGGCTGATTTGGCGCGATTACGACCCGGGTTAATACGAGGTTAGGGCCACCCCTGCTGATACAGTGATCCGCAAAAGATCGTTTAATCGCGCCAAGCCCACGAATAGCCCGCATTGCACCCCACCAAAATTTGTATAAGGTGTAATGTAACGCATTTAATCCACTACTTATTACCTAAAATGGGCAGAAGGCTCGCACCTAAAGTTGTATACCGAATTAGGGTTAAAATTAAAGCTAGTAAGGAGGTGCCAGCTATTGCGAAGGCTATTAACATGTCTTATCCAACCGTTTACAAAATACAATTAAACCTTAACCTCTATGGTAAGCCGTACGCGCCAACTAGTCTTATATAAGGTTAACTAAGGCTGCTTCTAGCCTACCAAGAGCTTATAAGTCTACTATTGCTTAGTGTTAAGTTTCTACTAATGCGTTACTAGTAATAGAGGCTACTTAACTTTCTTAAAGACCGACCTACTACCTACCTTAATAAAATGCAGGACTTCCTATTTAATAAGTTTAATCTTTAAGTCTCTATAGATACTATTAACCGCACCTTATTAAGAGCTTACTAGTTAAAAAAGGCCATTAAGGCTTGCGCGGCGGAGAGAAGTTAGGAGCTTTATATATTATAAATTGGCAGACAGGCTATATAGATAGTAGATTAGCTAGTCTTTCTTAATAAGTTAGCTTTTAATAAAAGGACTAGTAATAGGAAGTTTGGTTAGGCACTAATTAAAAGAAAGTATAAGGTCTCTTACCTATTTAAAAGGTTAGAGACATAGAGTATCCTACTAGCACTATTAGTTAACAGATACCTAAGCTACCTTATCTATTAAGGCTTAATTATAGCAGAGATTTTTAAGCTATTTCTAGAGTAGTAGGTGCTCCCTTATTATACACTATATCCTAGGCCATAATCTATTCTTATTCTAAATAACGCATTAATTTATAAGTTAGTATGACTCCGTAATCTATATAAGGAATACAGTATACTACTTATATTCTTACTACTATACTTACCAGATTATAACCTAATTAAGGTAATATTTAAGGACCTTAAGGCGTGGATTAAAAGGAACTATTAACTAGTAAAGACGTTTAAGAGCTTTAAGGCGTTTCTATATTTTGCAGTTAGTTAATTAATAGAAGCTTATATAGAGGCATATTATAAAAACACAGGATATATAGTTTAAATCTATCCACTGCCTTAATAGCTTAAAGGTAGAAATCTTACCTCTTATCCTTATCAATATTTCTATCTTAAAATTATACTCCTCCTATATCTTATTAGTTATACCTTTACCCTCCCTTTTTAACGCCTTTAATATATTAATATTCTACATCTTATTTATTAGCCTTATCTTAATTAGCTTAAGAATCTCCCTCTACTGCTTATTATTAAACCCTAGTTAGTTAGCAAGCTATTTAAAGAAGAATCTAAGTAGCTTAATTAGGTCTATTTCTAACCGGATAGGGCTAGAATTATAAGGCCAATTAACCGTTAAATATAGATACGGAGGGTAGTGCAGAGGGTATATAGGAAGCTGAGGTTAAGGCTAAGACTTAAGCTCCTTAACTAGCCAAGCTTTAATAAGACTGTTAATAGTATTATCCTTCTCCTTTAGCTGCTCTGTCTTATTACTTTTATAGCCTTTCTCCTTTTTGTTTATAAGCTAAATAATAATATTTTATAAAGGCTAATCCACAGTAGACTCTCCCTTTAATAGCTTATAGTTCTAATATACTAGATTTTCTAAGCTAATAGGATAATAATGAAGGACGTAATCTAGTAAAGTTAACGATTAACTATTTACGCCAACACGTTATAGGACAATTATTATAGTGCTTATTTAAATAAGACCACCTATTAGCTATTCTAGGGATGTAATTACTAGCGTCCTCCTTAGTGGCAAGTAGCTTAGGCAAATTATTAAGTTAAGCTTGTATAGCAGTCCTTCTTCCTCCCAATCTATTACCTACTTGCTAACTTAATATAGGTGCAGATGTCACTAGAATTGCCTCTTTTTCCTTAATTAAACTTAATATAAAATTAAGCCTTAAGGATTTTAATAGCTAGCATAAATGCTATTCTTTTATAATCTTAACTACCTACTAGAGATTATTATAGTTATTAATTTGCTATTAACAGAAGTTATAAGCTCGCGCGTTCTTATATAAGGCAATTACCTTAAGCTGCTAGACTCTAAATTTCTGTAATAAAAGATCCCTTAAGAGCTTTTCCTTCTAAGCCTTAATTGTAGTTAGGTAGAGTATATCCTGGTTTAATATTGCTAAGCAAGACCTAGGTAAAGCCTCCTTTCTATTAAATGCCTTCCACATGCTTATAAAATGTACTACCACTAGCGGCTCCGGTGGCTCCTCCGCATTATTATCCTCTACCTCATCCTCCCCCTTATTATTATCTTCTGCATCTATATCTATTAGGGGCTGGGCAGACACTGGCGGTAATAGCGTAAATAGTAATACTTTAGGGCGTAAAGGCGAGGAAATACGTATAGGCTAAGGCAAGGAAATACGTGTAGGCTAAGGCGCTGCCCTAGGTCTTGCTTTCTTAGCTGCCAGTATAGAGGGCGTTGATATTGAATAGGAACGCTTCTTTGATGGTTTAGGACGCGTTGGTGCGCGCGTTGGCGGCTTAGCTAGCTTACTGCGTTTATTAGGAGCCATAGAAAACACCATAGAAGGTCCTATATAATTATCCTAATTAGGCTAGACTTAAGCTTTATTTTAAGCTACTTACGGCTGTTTACTAATGGTTGCTAGGTCTTTAAATAGCCAGCATTACACCTTATACAAATTTTAGTGGGGTGCGATGCCGGCTGTTCGCGAACTTAAGCAATGTAAACGATCTTTTGCGGTTAACTGTAATCGGGCCAACCCCTCTCCCAAATTTAATCTGACACTGACACAGGCAGGCAGGTAGGTAGATAGGTAGATAGGTAGATAGGTAGATAGGTAGATAGGTAGATAGGTAGATAGGTAGATAGGTAGATAGGTAGATAGGTAGATAGGTAGATAGGTAGATAGGTAGATAGGTAGATAGGTAGATAGGTAG
>Ga0307507_10001648_pt1 | contig 49417 bp, 10 predicted proteins | sample 7_EM_MG_FD_207223 | JGI IMG/M metagenome (GOLD analysis project Ga0307507, IMG submission 207223) | Populus trichocarpa ectomycorrhiza microbial communities from riparian zone in the Pacific Northwest, United States - 7_EM | ecosystem: Host-associated > Plants > Roots > Unclassified | place...
TACGAAGATATTAAGCTGAGGAGCAAGAGAAGGTGGTGAGGCCACGTCCATATACACATGCCAAGTCCTAAGCGAACCCCTGACTAGGTGACGCGCCCCAGTGCCGTCACATTCCTAGGGCTTGATATCTTCTATATAGAAGTGCTAGTCGTCCTCTTTGTTTGCCTAGTCGTTTGGCTCTTTTTTTAGTTGCTTGTCCTGGTGCTCGTCTAGCTGCTTGTTTAGTTGGCCGTCTAGGTATTAGTTTGGCTGCTCCTCTAGCAGCTTGTCTAGCAGCTTATATAGGGACTTGTCTGGCCGCTTCCTTGGTTGCTTATCTAGCTGTTTATCTGGTTAGCTATCCAGGTGTTAGTCTGGCTGCTTCTTTGGCGGCTTGTTTAGCTGCCTTTCTGATTAGATTTCTAGGTGTTGGTTTAGCTGTTTATCTAACGATTTGTCTGGCTGCTTATTTAGCCACTTGTCTAGCTACTCCCTTAGTTACTTATTTCCATGCTAACCTAGCTGCTTATTTGGTAGCTTATTGATCTACTTATTAGCCTATTCTGCTAGCTGCTTATTTAACGCGAAGTCTCTTAAGGGAGAGAATACTAAGGTTTTATCTAACACATTAATACTATTAGGCAGGTTATCTAAGATGGATTTCTCTAATCTAATATATTGGTTTAGATCCTGCATTATTTTATTAAATAAAGTAAAGGTTAGACCAGAATTAGTCTAGTTACCTTTAAACTCTTTTAAATTTAAGCGGTCTGCGCTAAGAGCAGGCTTATATAGAAAATTCTTAAGTAGGGTATTATCTATATCCATATTGTTAACGGGAGCGTTTATATTTTTAGGGACTATGTCTACAGCTTCAACTATAGCTATATCTAAGCCGTAATTGTATCGGAAGTCATCTATATAAGGAGAGAGAATGTTAGCTTCCTAAGATCCGGGTATTAGGTTGGGTTTAGTAGGAATAAAATCTTTAAGGTTTACTATTAAGGGATCCTAAATCTGTTCCTAAAAGATAGGGTCTATAAGGGTAAATATATTAAATAAGTTATTTATATTGGAGGTGGAACTCTTTTAACATAATGGTTAGAAGTTATGGTTAATAGTTATTAGATACGGTTAAGACAAAAAAAGGTGAACTTAATAGCTTAAGTAGGGTTTCCTTATTCTAATTATAACCTTCTTTACTATAATATATAATATTAGCCTTTGTATTAGATATAGAACAATAAAAGCAGTGCTATAGGGGGGGATGATATTAGCTTAGCCGCGTCCTTCTCTACAAGCTTCTAAGCTAACTATCTGGGGATATCTCTCCGGATCTTCTCTAGGCCGCTTATGGGTAGACTCTCCGTACTACCTCCTTATAGTTTGCTGTAGAACGCATAAAAATCTATTTAAATTATAGCTGTATACCGGAAAGTTTATTTAATTGGATATATAATAGGATCTATTGCCGCCGTAGAGATATAAGATGACTAGGTAAGATTGATAAATGCTAATAAACTAGCCCAGATATCCTAAAGAAGAAATAATCCTAGGTAATGCACTCTACTTTAAGATAGTACTACTATAATAACAAGCTGCAATTTTATGCACTACGCCAGCTAAAGCCGTCCGCCTATGATCTCTTGTTGTTATTAGTATTTATATAGGATTTAAGACACTGTAAGTGCATAAAGTGCAATATAAAGAGAAATATAAAGTCCGTGTAAAGCCTTAGAGGCTTGCACTGCCTTGTACCTTTATATATAAATTAGGCTCGCGCTGTCTATACCTAAGACCCTAGAAGTAACTTCTTTATTACCTAATACTATTGGCATTTCTATATTTAAATAAATAGAGGATTTAAAGGATCTATAGCGTAATAGTAATGGCTTACTACCTAGGGAATGTTTAGGGTGCCCTTTTAACTTAAGGGACATGCCGTATAAGGGACATGTGGTAATTATTAGACTGTAAGTTCTTATATAAAACAGCGTTTAAGTTTATAGGCTAATACTATCTCTAGTTGTTTTGCGGTATAACAATAGGCCGTAGAATTAAGGTATGCTGAAATATTATAAACCCTTTATTTGTAGTAAGCTGACAAAGAGAAACTAAGATGTTTATTATGGCTTTATAAGGATATTTCCAAGCCCTATAATAGAGAACTTAGTCTTAAGAGAGAGACAGGTATATAACATAGCTTTAACTTGGGATTGTAATTCTAGGTGGGATATATACCTTAAAATCTTATAGCGCGAGAAATCCTTCGCATTGTCTTTCTAAGCGGTAGTAATCCTAAAAATCTTATATCCTTATTATATATACCTAATGGCAGCTTTTATAAGAACGCTGTGGAGAGCGGCTTATATATAGCTTACCACAACTAGCCCTAATAAATAATGGTAGAATAGAACCACGAATGGCTTTATATTAGGGAGCTTTGGCATAGATCTTATTCGGCGTTCCTAAAGTATATAGGTGCTTTGCTTATAGTTATAGTTTTATCTACCGTTAAATAGTTTATGTGGTTTATGCGGCTAATTATATAATATTTAATATTTATAAAACTATCCTAATGTTTTTTTTATTTTTTTTTATTTTCCTATACGTAATGCTTTAATCTCTTGTTTCTTAAGCTAAATTAAACTCACGGCTTTTAGAACTTAGTTGTTCCCTTAGGTGCTGTTCAATATCTTAAATTAGAGCATAATGTAGTAGTTGCCCCCCTTTTCCATTGCCTGAATAAGGTTTTCTATGGCGTGCAGTGCGTGACCCTCGCTCTTTCGATCCTGCCGTATCTAATTTAGAATCTCCAGTAGAGATCACCTGCCAAATATATTAACTAGCGATTTCTGTATGGTTTATTATATTATACCTATATATTAAGTGCCTTTATCTCTAATTTTAAGCTTTAAATCTCTTTATGTAACTATTCCTCTTCCATTCTATACTAATCCAGAGCAGCGTAAGCTTTTTAATATAATGTAGACCATTCTAAAACTTGTTTAGTTTGTTTCCATAAAGTATTATCGCCCTTAACACGGCGCTCAATTTTGGCCTAAAGTTTGGTTTGTGTTTAGTTATAAGCCTAAATTTCGCCTTACAGGAGCTGCAATAGCCAAAAGTATTAATTTGCAGCAGGGATTATCTAAATAGTTATACTTGCTCTATTAGAGTTTGCTACATCTTGTAAGAAGGTAACATTGCTAGGTAAGAGCTGTGGGTAAGGCTGTGAATAAGGGGCGAGAGTATCTATAGTATACTTGGAAGGTATTAGCACAGTTAAGCTATTATTACGTGTTTCGCACTAATGGCTAGATAGTATACTTTGAAGAAATAGGTGTCTAGGCATATAATTATATTCCATGGTTTGTTAAGGATGGTAGAAAAAAATTACTTTATAATATAAAAGTACAGTGGTTAAATATTCTATACAATTCCCGCAATTTTAAAATTAGTAAAACCGAATTTTTATTTTTAAATATATTTTTTATATTTGTTATTAAAAGCGCCAAAGCTATATAAATAATTTTAGACTCCTACGCTTAGCATGGATTTTATTAATATAAATAAAGAAACTATTTCTAACTACTAGTGGCCATAGATTATATAAGTCTTGCCACTAGTACTAAAACTTTCCCTATAAACTTCCAGCCCCTAACAATATAGAGAGCAGCTCAATTTTAAAGCGCTTAAAAGTGGCTAAAGTAACCAAAGATGCAGAAAGCCTAAAGCGCGTAAAGGTTTTTAAAGAAGCTTTCTAGCGTCACCCTTGGCCGCAAGGTTATAAAGTCCCTACTAAGGTAGCACTTCTGCAAAATTCCTTAAAGTATATTGAGCTTCTACTAACTAGCTAAAATCCTGATCGTAGTATCTCTAGCTCCCTACTTATGCCTTTTAGTGCGAATCCGGACTTAAATATACAGCCTTGCAGTCCTTAGAGAGCTTTAATACGTCTTAAAGATCTTATATAAGGAAATCTGCTATAGATAATTTATATTAATAAGGGCATAAACGGAATAGTAATGGTAAAGAGGCTAGAAGCAAAGAAAGGCAAGGCAAAACTCATAACATTTTAACTGCTCTATTACAGAAACATTTCCTAACTTAGTTAAGTATTTTTGGACGACGACTGGATGTACCTCGGCTATAAATATTCTTGTTTTACTCTAGAGGAGATTCTTTATATTTATATACGTCTCTAGGAACAGTATATACAAATTATTATAATATTAGTAAGTTAAACAACGTTATTAGAGCTCGTTAAAGCACTAAATTAGTATAGATCTTTAATGTAATTAAGCATATTAGTACAGTAGGGTTATTTTACGGATCTGTTACTCTAAAAGCAGTTAGAATTTGCGGCCGTAGTAGGCGTGTCCTTTTATGTAGCCACCTTAATTAATTCTACCTTTATATTAAAATCTAACGTTTTATAGCTAATTTTAAAGATTATACTTAGCAATTAGCGTCCTTAATATTAGACTTAGACCTAGAACAACTCGGACTTGTAGTACTTTAATATATGGACGGGCGGCCGTGGAAAGACCTTTACAAAGTTAACTTTATTAGATAACAAAGGGCAAAGAATAGGGTTTTTGGTCTTAAACAGCCGGATAGGTGGAGCGGATATAAAGTTTTAATTAACTTTTTAGACGAGCTTTTTAATACTAAGAAGCCAGCAATTATAAAGTTAGATAAACCGGTATATTGCACTAGCCTTAATATTTACAGACTGCTTACCATAAAAGCATCTATATATATTATAGTGTGACCCCAACTACTTTTACCTACTGCTATTTGTTAAGCTTATTTTACTAGAGTATTTTAAGCTTTAGCGTATATTAGAGGATAGCTTAGCTAAGTAGAAGGGATGGTTTAGATATACTTAGTTTATAAAATATAAAATATTATATTTTGTAATATTTAAACTTAATAATATTTAAGATTATTTATGTCTAATAGGGTTTTTACTAATACCCTAGTTTTAACCAAGCTAGTGTACCGCTCGCTATTTTAAGTAAAGTTTTACCTAGGTGTAATAGATATAACTTAGGTAAAGCTTTAATGTTCCTTTTAATTAAAACTAAGGTTTTGGTCAAAATCCCATTACCTATATTATTTTTACTTAGCTTTAAATACTAAAATCTATTAAAATTATTATAGTAAGCGCTAAAAAAAAAAGAAAATAGAAAACAGCTCTATAGCATCCTATTACCTCTAGTAGTTAGCGCAGCTATATCTGCATGGCCTTTATATAGGGGAAGTTTTGGTATTTTTATAGTTTAAGGGAAAGTTAATAAACCACGCTAACCACTAGACACGCCAGGAGGCCGTAGTATAAATTTATATTTCACGCCTATAACTACGCGCGTTTATAAATATAAATAATAATTTAGTCTAGGTAAGGGGCAAGCAATTTAATTATTTTTATAATAAAGAGTTATATAATATCTTAAAGGAGTCCGTAGAGTATTACCTAACAATTAGTCTTAGATCACTTTCAGTCTTTAAATCTTTTAACGTCTTTAATCCTTTATTTACTATAAACACTCTTTCTCTATAATAGATTATTCTAATAATTTTCTTTTAGGAATGGAATCTTGGAATTTTAATAACATAACCGTTACTATAACGCTAATGAAACTTAATCCAAAAGCCAAAGACTTCACTCCTTACTCCCCATCTATAAGCGAAATCGAAAGATTTTGTTCTAATATACCTTTAATTAACTAGCTTTAACAAGATACTATAGAATCAAACCTGTTTTAAGACGACTTGGCTAAATCTAATAACCTTTATAAGCAAGTAGAAGACCTTACTAAGTACAATATTAAAATCTATATCTATTAATCCTAGAGCCCTAATGTAAAAAGCAGATAAGTAAATAAGACGCAGGCCATGACCAAGTGTTTAAGACGCGACCTTAATACCTTAGAGGATTGGATTCGCCAGATTATAGAGTTTGAAAAGACTATAAATGAAAGTCTTGACCATATGGGAGAGGCAGAAAAGACGATGGCTGAAATTATAGGAGCTCTTAGTGACAAGCACACTAATAGAGACCAATCTGCCTATGAGGCAAGTCAATAGTATAAAGCTATTAGAGGAAGCTTTCTAGTTATTTAATTATATGTTTTGTATCTAATCGTGTATAATATAATAGTTAAAATCACTTCTGAGTTTTAATTAGTAGCTAAATTGTTTTAGCCTACGTGGAAAAAAATTCCTATGGTTTTTAATGCGGTAAGGCTATTCTATTTATATAGGAAGGCATTTTCTAGTAAATGGGGGTTATATAGGACTCCGTTCCGTATAGGAACTATAAAAGCTAAAATTAAAAATTTAAGGGGTACTTAATCCGTATAGGATTAGCAGACTTACTTAAATAGAATTACTTAGTATTTTCGTCTATACGGGTATATAAAAATCTAAATTTAAAAGTCTAAGGGTACTAAGTCCGTACGGGATTAGTAGATTTGCTTAAAATAAATTATTTAGTATTTTTATCCGTATGGGAATTATAATAAAACAGCATATAGAAATTATAAATAAAAAGGATTTCTACTAAAAATCCCATACGGGATATTTTCTTTTACGCTTATATATTAAAAATAAGATAGAGAAACTAGAACTTTATTATTTTCCTAGATATACTATCTATACGGGATAGCGTAGAAAATAAGGAAAAAAAAGCTACTAATTTTAAATAGTTTTAAACTGTGAGGGGACTTTGTAGACAGGGGGCTATAAGGACACGATTGTAGGAACAGATAGATTGTGGAGGAGACGAATCCTTAAGGAGGTAAGGCCTCTAGGATCATGGAGACTATATACTAGGGGCACGTGCCTCCGGCACGTAACCGACGGACGTCTAAGGGGTGTCCGGGGGTTGCCCTAAGGGCAACCCAAGGTACCGCAATAATATCCCTTATATTGCCCCCCCCCTTCTTGCGGTCGGCCCCCGATCGCCGTTACTTTGCGGTAAGGAGATTATGGAGGGCTTGTCCCAGAAGGGGTTTAAAAAGATGTTGGCATGCCACTGTATATTATCTATCTATCTAACCCCTGCTTTGAACTCCTGAAAACCTTAATAAGGAAAAAACATAACTAGAGAAAAGATGTAAGGATTACTTGGAGACCTATTGGAAGCCTGCTAGAAACGTGCTGGTGACTACCTGGGCTAACTTAAGGATTTTTATGCAACTTTATATCTAAGCCTTTATGCCGGTCTGCAATTAATTACAAGTATTATAGGCAATTTGGTGTTCCTTATATAGTTCCGTAGAACCTTTTAGTATTAGGTTTGGTGTATAGGGCCTTAGCTTACCGCCGTCTTTTAACTGCTAAGATATTAATCCGTGATCTCTTTTTATAATCCTCTATATCACTAATGCATTACTTCCGTATTCGCCCTTTAGCTATCTAGTGGGGTTAAGGTATTAATTAGTTAATTAAGGAGACCTGTCTCCTGAGATTTGGTGTATATACTTCCAAATCTAGTAGTTCTGTGCTTATATAACTGGCATAGCTTCTCTACCTAGCAAATAGGAGGGACACTTCGCAACAGCATCTGTAGCCCTTATGCGATTGTTAAAAATGTCTGTGATGTTGTTCTTTGATACCGTAGCATTAATTAGGTATAATTTAACCTATATGCGTCTTTAATTAACGTCTTAGTTGCCTTCCCCGGCCGCGTTATTAGTTTTTGTAAGGAAGTAATGGTTAGATAATATATACTTGTGTTTCCTTTCTTTTGAATAACGCTATTGTAACGGAGCTATGTCGGCAAGGTTGCGGCTATTTACTAAAAGGGTATTGGAAGGTGAAGTATAAGACGCCTTGTTTATTGAGCTTGATCCTTTTCCTTAACACCTAACCCCCCATTATTAACCTTTGTCCAATTTTGGACGTATCTTTAATATATTATTAAGATTTTCTTCTTTTCCATTATTAATTTAATATGCCTCTTTGTTTCCCTACCGACTGCTCTTTTAAGCCGATTTCTTAGCGTATCCTGGCCCTACCATTGCATATGGAACCCCAACCTCCGCTAACTCGCAACTGGTGCTAGTCCTACTTAAATGACTTTGCCTGTACATCCTTAAAAGACCAGAAATCTAATAAGAGGATCCTGGAGGCCTATAATAGGATATACTGCGTAAGGTTGAATACCTTCAGTCCTTGTAATTGTTACATGCGTACTAAGAGCGGCAGTTACGTTAAGGTGGGTTTTCCTATCCTATGGATAGTTTTCTATTACTGACTTTGAGCTTTCCAATAGCCTGGGCCTAAGTGGCGGCATGCTTTTAATGTTCTTAACTACTACATCACCTAGGTACTTTCTTATTCCAGTGCTAATGCTAAGCAACTAGGTTGAATTTAAGATTATGCCATGGCTATTTATACTGCTTACAATTCCTAGTAAGCTAGCTAGTAACGCTTGATGTGAGAGCAAGGTTGGTATACTGAGGATAGGGTAAAGGATGGGGATGATGAGAAGAAGGTCGCTATATACCATAAGAAGGAGTTCGCGTATGCGCGTTAGGTTTTAAAAGAGCATAATATAATGCGTTATTAGGTAGGTTACCCTTTGGGTACCTAGCGGATAGGTAACTAATAGTTGCCATAGCAAGGTCTTGGTAGTTCTGGACTGTATTAACTAGCCAACGTCTCTATCTATTCCGGGCTTAAGTATGTCTTTATTAACTATAAGCTTACGCCGTAAGAGCTTTGTTGGTACTGGTTTGGACCTAATGTTAGTGTTAAGCGTTTAAGGATGTTCGCCCTAGCTACACCTTATCGTCCTACGCCCGTTTTTATGCCTACTTATACCCCTACTAAGGGGTCTTATTCCCGTTAGCTATTACTTGGTAGCCCTATGGATACTGATTTTGCTCCTAAGGACAAGGCGTAGTAGCTCTAGGCATTTGTGGTTTGGACTTATAGGATTTAGGATTTGTTCTTATATATAGTAGCAGTTGAGGGCCTTAATTAAGGTGCTTGGAAGGCTTATAGAGAGGGCTTGGGAGCCTATAGGGAATGCAATACTAGCAAAATGCCCTATTAATTCCTATGCTATGTATATAAAAAGGCTGAGGACGTCTCTTGCCCTAGGCCGTAGCTTTAACCCTTATGGTTTCTAAAGCGTATCCGTTTTATGTCTGGTTCACCGTAGCTACTTCTAAACCACCTTGGTATAGAATGGTAGCCATCTATTTCTTACTCTCTGGAGCCTTTCACGGCCTACCATAAGCTTTCTTTTTAGGTTGCGATGATATAGTAGTATTAGAGCGCTTTCTGCGCCTTGTAGATTGTGGACCTTGGTCCTAATATTCTTTTAGAATATCTTCGCAATACTTAAGGTGGTCCTCTGGTTCCTATATGGACTTTTTAGCAGGCTAGCCCATTTAACTTTGTACTAAAGCTTGTTCTTAATAGACTTATGGCGTAGTATAGCTTCAACCTTATACCGCTTGCCTACCACCTTAGGGTGTTTAATTGGGCCTAGTTGGAAGTTCTTTTCTGGTGGTAGTCTATGCCATGGCTCTAGTAGGTTTATATAAAACACTAGATGTATATAGGCTATAGATGGGGGTAGCTGGAGACGGTAGGCTAGCTTGCTAATTTATTTCTTGACTTAGAAGGGACCTAGGTATCTTATATTAAGCTTCTTTGATGGTTGACGGGTCTTAATATTTATTAAACGTAAAAGAACCTCGTCACCTACTCTAAAATGCTTATCCTGGTGTTTACGGTTATACTAAAGTTTCTACTGCTCCTGAGCATCTTGTAGGCTTTGCTTTGCATGCTTCTATTGCTCCTCCCATACCTTAAGGTACCCTTGTACTCTCCAGTGGATGTCCTTAGACTTCCCGGTAGGGTCCTATAATTAATCCTGCTATCTTAGCCAGTGATTATTGGGTATACCATTAAATCCTAATAGTTAGACGCCGTAGGCAATCTGGATTAGTGTGTACTAATGCAATGCATGTTGCTTTAAGTTGTAAGCGTACTCCGTGTACGGAAGTAGCTTATACTAATTGTCTTGTTGGTAGTTTAAATATATCCGTAGGTAAGACTCTAGTTCCTGGTTTTGGCGTTCCATTTACCCATCCGTCTGCAGGTGGAAAGCTGTACTATAATAGTGGTCTATCTTTAAATAGAAGCATAGATCCAACCAGTATTGGCTTATAAAGACGCTGCCCCTATTAGTAATAATGGAGTGTGGCTGATCTACCTTAAGAAAGCATTTCTCCCTAATTAGGTTTGTAAGTGCTTGTGTATTAATCGTCTTATTAATGGGAAGGTATTAGACGTACTTCAAAAACCTATTAATAAGTATAAGGACCAAATTATATGTTCGTCCTTGTTTATCCTTAGATGGTGGGAGATCCGTAATAAAATCCATAGCGTAATATTGCTATAGTTCGTTTGCGGGAGGAACTAATTTAAGTAAACCCCACGGCTTATGCCTTTGGATTTTATATACTTAACACTTCTTATAGTGGCTGATGTACTCCTTTGCTTCCTGCTTAAGCCTTAGCTAATAGTATTTGTGTTAAAGTAATTCCACTGTTTTAACTTAACCATAGTGGCCGCCTAGAGGATTATTGTGATTCTTTATAAGAATCTTCTGCTGTAGATTTGCTTTATGTGGCACCCAAACCTTGCCATTTTTACGTAGTAGGCCTATTAGGTCCAGTTCCCAATTTTAGCGCCTTACAGCTTCCTTTCTGTTATGTTTCTGGCCTACTTCTGCATTAAAGATGGCATAGGAGGTGTCCCTCTGTTGCACCTTACGGATGAGATCTATTAACCTTTTGGATAGTTCCTAGGTGAAAGCTGTTTCGTCCTATACTGCTCTGAGTACAAGACTAGATGGTACTATGGATCTTGCAACTCTTTAATGCGCGTGCGTTAGGAAGGCGGCTACGAGGTTAAAGTCCTTTGGTTATTACAGGGCTCTGAGTTCTAATTACTCTATGGCTTCGCTATTGGCTTGAGGGGATAGCTTAGTAATCAGGGGTGATGTATTACTAGGTTCTAAACTCGTGTTAGGGATGTCCTATCCAGGCATATTTGGGCCCTTATTGGAAACGGACCGGGTACCAGCTGGAACGCTACTAGATGCCAATAGGGTTTGCATTGCCTAAGACTTAATACGTAGAGCTATAGGTGCTTAAGCATTCTATACCTAGAGCTTGTTCTGTAATATAGGGAGTAAGATATCTATTATCTACTTTCCGTCTCCCGTTTTAAAGCCTTTGGTATAGTCTGGCCGTCGTGACGGTTTATTAGCAGGGTTGCTTTCCCCTGGCTTATATTTAATCTTAAAATTAAAACGCGTAAGCTCCTCTGCCCATCTGGCTTGCTGAGGTGTAAGCTCCTTCGTAGTTATAAAGTAGCGTAGATTATAATAATCTAAGAGTACACAAGTGGTATGGCTTGCGTGCTTGAGGTAATGTTGCCACTGTTTAAAGTAGTTAACTATAGCTAGCAGTTTCTTGTCGTGGGTATAATACCTAACTTTAGGGCCCTAGAATTTTCTGCTATAGAATACTACTGGTCTCTAGTAGAGCTGGGTAGCGTCTGGATGCCTATTGGGTTGGAGTAGGATACCAGTAAGAGCGAAATTCAATGCATTAGTGACTATTATTAGTGGTTAATCTAGGTCGAAATGCCGTAGTAATAGAGCTTTTGTGAACTTTGCTTATAGTTCCTAAAAGGCCTCCTGTACCTTTTTAGGCTATGTCTATGGTCTGTACTACTTGGTTGGTCCCTTCTTGGTTTTCTTCCTTTCCGCCTTTAAGCCTTTTGCTTTTTAGGTTAGGTCTCAGGAAGCTTCCGTAATGTGGTTGGATAGGTGCTGGGTGACGTCTAAGTAGTTATAGATAAAGCGCCTATAGAAATTGGCAAAGCCTAGAAATACTTGAATATCCTAGTAGCTCTCTGGCTCCGGCCACTCTTAGATTGTCTATACCTGTACTAGGTCTATAACTACACCTATAGGCGTTATAATGTAACCCAGAAACTTAACCTGCTTGGTATTAAAGGTGCATTTTAACGCCTTGGCGTAGAGGCCCTATTTGTCCAAGCGTTCCAACACTTTATGGACGTGCTGTTTATGCTAATCCTTATCTTTTAAGTAGATTAGGATGTCATCTAGATAGATAATATATGTGTGATTAATAAGTCCCCCTAAGGCTCTGTGAATATATGACTAGAATGTTATAGGCGCATTAGCTAGCCTAAAAGGCATTACTAGATACTTAAAGTAGCTATATTGGGTTTTAAAAGCAGTCTTCTACTCGTCCCCTTCTTTAATATGGAGCCTATAATAGGCATTTTATAGATCTAGCTTTGTGAAGATCTTCGCCCTGGATAATTAATCCAGCATTTTACTAACTAGTGGTAGTAGGTAATGGTTCTTAATTGTTACTTTATTAAGACCGCGGTAGTCTATATATAGCCTTATAGTTCCATCTAGTTTTGGGATAAAGAGGATTGGTGCGCCTACTGGCAACTTACTAGGCCGGATCCATCCCTTTTCCATTAAACTATTAAGGTACTCCTATAGGATTTTAAGCTCTTTGTGAGAGAGGTTGTAGATAGGAAGGTTTAGGGGTACTTTACCCTTTTCTAGATTAATTGCATGATTATATTCTAAGCTCTGCGTAAGGACTCTGGCTTGTCTGCCTAAAAATACCCTTAGTAAGTCCCTTAGGCCTAATGGAATATTTAATAAATTGGGGTTGCGCTTGTCCTCTGTATTATCTTTGGGTAGGTCCTGGAGCTCCCTTGGGACGCTTACGGGCAGCATTATATGCTATGGCGGTTGTTTATACATGGTTGCTACTATACGTTAAACAGTTGCATGCGGCAGCTAGTGGAGGGTAGGGAATTCTTTGACGTAATGTTTAAGGTGCTATAGCATATTCTCTATATATTGCTTAAGCCATAGTAACCCGTGACGATAAAAGTATCTTGTAAGATCTTTGAGATCACCACCTCCCTGTAATGTCTCCGCGACCTATCCGATAGTTCCCCATAGGGTGTCCGTTATGGAGGGGTTATCGCCTATACTAGGCTCTATACCTGTCTTGCTATAGAATAGGGGTTGGATCTGATACTCCTTTGGGTGTAGAACGTATACTATTTTATCTAGCTCTACATCCTCTAGGATGTGTTTACGACTTATTAGTAATATACGCCCTTCTGATTTCTTATTGTTCCACTATTTAAAGGTTCCTATTTTAAAGCGTATCTTAGGATCTGCTTCCGCGAGCCAAGGGTATCTAAGGATAAGGTTATAACCTGTGAAGTTAGCCACCTAGAAGGGCTGCGGGCCGACCACCTTGGTGCGGTTATATATGTTGGCTACTAACACTGTAAGCTTATGCGCACTATGCAGTTTAATCCAATACTTATTTAGGAAGCCTGTGATAGGTTTCCGCCACCTTTATAATGGGATAAGCTTATGCTCTTTTGCCAAGTTATACCGTATAAGGTTGATTTCGGCGCCACTATTATATAGTGCTTAGAGCTGCCGTACCTTACTGGTAGGGAGTATTATTTCCAGCTTAATAGTAATACAAAGAGTCTTCCCTTTTGTATCTTGCCCTAGTTGTAACTAGGAAAGGTCTATAACTAGGGCTTTTCTTTTTTTAGGTTGGTGCGACTATTGCCCTGCTTGCCCTTCTAATGAGCTTTACCTCTGGGGAAGCTTTCTCTTAGCTTTTTAGGGTTATCTTATAAGGGTGTTAAATGGGTGCCGGATTGGCCCTAGGACTCTTTCCCACTACTTAGGTTTCCTAACTTTGACCCTTCTAATGTTCTCTTTAAGAAAGGTTTCTTTAAAGGCTAGGACTGCCCCGCATTACTATCGCGGTGCCCACGCTTTTGGTGACCCCCTGGATTTTTACTAGAAGAGGTCTAGTTCCTTACCGCTTCCTCAGCGTTTAGAACCGCTCATTTAAAATTGGTATATATGGTGATCCTTAACAGGGCTCCTACGCGCCTTACTTTATTACAAATTGGTGGCTTTATTCTAGCCTAGATAAATCCAATCTTCTCTTTTTTATAGATGCTGCCATCCTTGTTTTTAAAGGGCTCTGGATCCATCTGTTAAGCTTGGGTTTCTATATAGTTTATAAACTAGCGGAAATCCTTGTTGTTATGCTGTATACTATTCCAGAATTGCTCTGTGTTACTGTATTGTATAATATGCGGATCCTAGATCCAATTCTTTAGAAAGGTCTATAGCTGTGGCTATGTAATAATTTAATCTTTATTAAGCTGACTAAGTGCGATTTGGTTTAGTGACAGATCTTTAATCTTGCTAATAATCTATTGGGTACGTTCTTTAGTGTTGTCTTATATTATTAGTATCTTAAAGAAGTTATCCATTTCACGGACCTAATTGTCTAAGTAGTGAGCCTTGGGTCTGGGGCGGAGTTCTAGACTATTAGAGGCCTTGGCTAGTTGGTCTATGTCTTTCTTTTGCTTATTATGTAAATGCCTCTCTAAATCTTTTATACCTCCTTGGGAGGGTATAGGGTAACCCCTGGGGAGTCCTCGGTCTTAGCCTAATTGTGAAAGATTTTATCTGGTCTAGATTAAGTTTTACTAGACCTGGATCTGCCCCTAGAGGTTTCTAATATGTTTATTAGTGGCTCCCTTCTATATGGCTTCTAAGAGCCTTGTAATGGCTTCCTGATATCCTCCTTGTAGAAGATTAGTATGGGGCTCCTAACTTCCCAGGCTCTAGCTTAGAGAGGCTCTGGCTACAGAGGTAGTGTTGGTACTAGTAGCTGGTGTAGGTTTCCTAATAAGGCTTAAGTCTTAAGTTAGTGGTTGGGTTAGGTTACCTAAAGGGGTAGGCCTACTTGGCTTGTAAACAGTCTATACACCGCCACTGTGCCAATTGTGGGCTGGTAGTCTTCCGGGAGGGTTCTGGTTAGGTCCCTGGTTAGACGCGTTAGTATATTCCTCTAGCATTTCTGGCTTAGGGGAAGATCTTGGGGTCGTCTCTGGCGCTTGATCTTCCGATTGGCCTAAATGGGGCCAGAGGGGTTCTGGTTACTTTCTGGCGGCGTTGCGTCCGTCGTAGAGGGTGTCTGCGTTTTCCTTAGCGGTGACCGTAGGTGTGCGAGAGTCTTCGAGCTCCTGGTGCATCTAGGTGTTAGGGCTCATTTAGCTATCTTGCCTAGAGGTTTATATTGTCGCAATCTCTTGCTGTTAAAGGGACCTTCCTGCCTTAATGCGACGGCTTTCCATAAGGTATCTATGGAGTTTCTATTTGGGTTATTGCGAGATTTTTAAGGTAGGATGGTGGGTGTAAACAAAAATATAAACAAACAATTTTGTCCTTGAGCCAGCTGCCCTTCCAAATAGAGTAGGAAGGATTTAAATGTAAGGGGACTTTGTAGATAGGGGGCTATAAGGACATGATTATAGGAACAGATAGATTGTGGAGGAGACAAATCCTTAAGGAGGTAAGGCCTCTGGGATTGTGGAGACTATATACTAGGGGCACGTGCCTCTGGCACGTAACTGATAGACGTCCGAGGGGTGTCTAGGGGTTGCCCTAAGGGCAACCTAAGGTACCGCAATAATATCCCTTATATAAACAAAGTTCTGTACAGGATAGAAAATAATAAAAGTATTATTTTTATAGCCACTTTTCCCGTATAGGAGGATGTTAAAAGAGGTATTTAAAAGCTGGATATAAAAAGATAATTTTAGTAGAAATCCCATATAAAATATTATCTCTTATAAATATCTTTTTAAAATAGAACACAAATTTCAGTTTCTATAAAAGAATTTTAGTAGAAATCCCATATAAAATATTATCCTTTATAAACATATTTCTAAAATGGAATACAAATTTCAGTTTCCATAAAAAAATTTATTAAATTATTCTGTGTGGGAGGGCGTTAAAAGAGGTATTTAAAAGCTAAATATGAAAAGAGAATTTTAGTAGAAATTCCGTATAAAATATTATCTTTTATAAATATATTTTTATAATGGAACACAAATTCCAGTTTCTATAAGATTTTTTATTAAATTATTCCGTATAGGATATTATAGGAAATGGGATATAAAATCTATAATTAAATTTTAATATAGGATTAAAATATAGTAGATTATTATATTTATTAGCCGTTTATACTATATAGGATAAAATTAAAAACAGCACTAAAGATCTAGTAGTTAAAGGAGTTATATATAAAAGTTCCCTACGGGATAAATAATCTATTAGTTAGAAGAGTTATAAATATATATCTATATATATAATGGCAAGAAAAAGAGCAAGATTATTAGATTTAGGGGAGACTAGAAATGTACATAGTTAGTATTACCTCTATTATACTACTTATAGCTAAAGAATACAGTACTAGCGTTGGAACAACATATAAACGCTCTAGTAGAGTTAGAGATATAACGGCACTTAGACTGCTTAGAGCAACTAGAGAAGTTATAGGCCTTTATAAAACGTTCCCAAATCCATACTAAGAGGATAAAAATTAAAGATAATAATCGATACCGTACGCAAGATAAATCATTTTCTAAGTATAAAACTTATGGCCTCTAGCGGGGAAAGATCTAAGAACTCCTCTTAAATCTATTACACGTATAATAGCATTACAAGTTTTTCACTCTCTTATTAAAGAAGCTTATACAAAGAAGAATTGTAAGCCGTTCTTTAATAATAAGTTAGTAGCGCGTTACTAATAAATGCAGTTTATCTTAGTTAGAGGAGTGTGCTTAAAGGTGTTAACTTTAAGTGTCTAGCTTAGAATATAACAAGATATAACTAAATTAGGCTGTAAACAGCGAGGTTTGTTCCTTAGAAAGAAATAAGATTAAGGACTTATATGGTTTCTTTATAGTACAATAGGGCTTTAGCTTTGCCATTTATTCTATAGGATACGGCTTAAAGCTATAGAGGATAGTTATATAAAGGTGGCTAGATCTAAATCAATAAGATAGTAATTGGAATGTAATAGTGAGCAAGGGTATAACATAAATATTATAAAAACACTAGCTCTAGAGCAAATAAAATTTAAGATCTAGAAATCTAGAAAGTTTAAAAGAGCCTTTATATAAAATTCTTGCGCGCGTTATAGTAAATATAAAAGTACCTGCTTATAGATTATCTATAGGAGAACTGCTACGCTTCCTTACCACTTAGAAACAGATATATAACACCGCGACACAACGTGGAGAGAAATCCTGAAATGGCTAAGAATATACATTGAAGTAGTAGAATTAACTCTTAGGTAATAAAAGCCCTATATTTAATAACTCTTATTAGACACCCCCTTTAAGACTTACTTCCTACATTATAAATTCAAGCTTATAAAGCGATACCATATTTAATAACAATCTATTCTAGAACACTGCTTAAGGACCTATAAAGATTATTAGTAAGTTTTCCAAGGTTAACAAAGGTGACATACATGATTCGATATTATTAGAAAACTATACTTCTACGTAACCTAGGGGTATGGAGCTTTATAGCTATTTCTACTAAATATCTTAGAGGTATGTAGTACGTGGCACTTATAATAGAAAGCATGGCTGCCTGTACTAAGGCGTTATATACTAAGCACTGGGCTTAGATTAAGACCGAATAAGCCTATTTACGCACCAGCTACCATAATCTAGCGTTTAGTGTAAATCAATGGTTTTGATAACTCCATAAGCTTAGAGAGCCCCTAAGGGGCCGTGTAGTTAATCTGCTAAGGGTTAAAGCATTTAATAAGAAGCTGCAAAACTTAGGTATCTTATTAAGATGTATTATATCTGTTACGGACGCTTTAAGTACGATGTTACGACTACTTAGGGAAGAGTTGTAGGAAGCTAGTTGGTTGATACAGGCATGGTCTAGGATAGATCTGGTGGAACCATGTGACGAGGAATGGTAAGCGAGTTATATGATGTTATACGCAGTGTACGAAGTGTACGCAGTGTACGCCCGCGTATAATATGTATAACACGTACCTCACGTACAAGAGAGGATTTCTTAGGAGTACGGTTGTGTATTTAAAGGACCTCAGTCCCTACCGTAGATAGTTCTCTCCTTGTAGTAAATCTCAGAATATAATTGGAGTTAATCTGTTGGGCAACCACTCCACCAGTTGTTATTACGTTGTTGATTTGTTCTTACCTACATACCCAGCCCAATAACAGGACCCACCGTAGTTCCTGCTACAAGGTTCCGTTACAATATCTATATAGAGTGCTATAAACTCCATAAATAGAGCCTAAGTAATTGGATGGTACCCCTTATAGGTTAAATACTGCCTTTAGATGGGCTCTAGAACCTAAACACAGGAATGCCTTAGGGTTATTAGTATAATTATGGACCAATAGATGTCCCGCGTCCTTAATAATAGTATAATTTCCTGTAAATTAGAAGACGAAGACTAGGAGATTCCTAGATAAGCCACTAAGACCTAAGTAAATAAGAAACCTATTAAGATAAGCCTTATGCTTAAGGAAGGACACCTCTAGCGACAAAAAATCATACCTTAGTAGTCTATGTGACGCAACTTTTAGAGGAATGTGCTCAAAGGCATAGTTAGAGCTCTACGCTGTATAAAAGAGGTATTACCTTACTATTTGTTCCTCCTCTATATCCTTTATCCCTCTTCTATTCTCTAAACTCTTTTAACTTTAGTGTATATTAATCTTATAACCTTGCCAACAATGTCTTTTGTAGTTAAACAACAGCCGTAAACTTCTAATCCTAAATAGAAGTAAATATCCTCCTTGCCTAATTAATTATTTAATATAGTTTCTTTATATAGCCGCGGTAGTAATACTATTGCGGATAAGACCATGTACCCCACTGAGGTATATTATAGTAAGGCCAATACCTAAGTTCTAGTAATTAGTTGTTAATAAAATTATAGGGGCGAACTTAAAGAACAAATCTCATTTTAGAAATATTAGTGGAATTGCCTATACCAGGGTTATAAAAAAAAGCTTGAAGTTTCTTGTATTATAGGAGCCTAAGCGGGTGTCCATAGTGGAGCATTGTAAAGGCCTAGAGTACCTAGTATATATTATCATTAGTGATAATAATGGTACGGTATTGGTATGTTAGGACCCTACTTAGGAGCTACCTACGAATCTACCACATAATAAGATTCGATTATACTACACTTAGGAACCAACTTAACTTAATTAATATGCTAAAATATATAAAGGGCTTAAATAGATAATAAGAGGTAAAGCGGAGGAGCCTAAAGGCTAGAGGTAAGGATACCAGTTAAAAGAGCAGCTTAAGGAGTCGCTAAAGGAAAGGGGACATAAATGGAAGGCAGATAAGCTATTAGAGAAAGCCACGCACAAGTAGAAGGTAGATACTAACATTTGCAATAGAGGTAAGGAGGTCGAGGCTTAATAGTAATATAATAGGAGACAAAGCTAAATCTAATCTAATTAAACTATCACGGAATATTATACAAATTGTTAATACTAGGAAACCACGTAATTAAGTTAAGTAGCTTAACAATCTAAAATAATACTAGGCTCTTCTCCCTATCTTTCTAGCAAGTTTTATTAAGATTACTAACCTCTAATATATAATTATACTAATGCCTAAAAGCCTCTAATTAGCTAAGCAGTAATTCTAAAGGCTTGGTTAGTATAATAGTAGGAAGAATAACTGGTTTCTAAACTATCTTTGTGTTAATACTCTTGTTTAAAGAGAGCGTACTTAACCCAGAGTCTTCTAATATAGCTTCCCCCAAAATAATAGGGGGGTAGGTCTGTCTAGGGCTGCTACTAATAGAAATAAGACTTGATGCTAAGAGCGAGTAGTGGGAACCAAATATGTAACTATTGGATTCTTTAGTGACTTGCGCACTTATATTAAAGTTACTTATGCTAACTACTAGGAGATTTAGGCAAGCAGCTTAATTGGCATCTAAAGAGGAAAGAAGATTGGAACTAGTGCCTAAACTATCGCTTTCCGCATAAATAGGAAGTTTAATGCTTATAAGTTTTATAGTATAAAATAAGCAATTGTCGATCTAAGGCATATAGGGATAAATCTGGCCTATAAAATCCGAGATCTAAATATTTGTCCTCTTTAATAATTCCGTACTGAAATCTGAGATAGCTTAGAGTTTTACTCTAGTGTTGTTATTGTTATAGGAGTTAACTAGATCGAAACCTTCTGCCCCTAAGCTTAAGTTCTTAAAGATTAGGTTAAATTCCTGGGGATTCTCAGTACGTTCTACCAAAGTGTTAAGGGCATCCTTTATAAGTAGTTCCCCTTTTAGGTATCCGGCTTATTTGATATAGACTAGGCAATTTAGAATAGGGTGATCCGAGTAAAAGTAAAGGATAATAGGCTTTACCTATATATGGACTAGTGGAAAAGAATGCATTATAATATTGCCAATAAAGGGTTTTAATTTAAATGAGTAATAAAATTGAAGTTTATATAGGCGAAATATTCTATCTATGAAGCTTTATTTATATAGCTAGACTAAGAATATAGGTTTCTTGGAAAACGCCACTAATGGTCACTCCGCAGAAAAGATTATACGCGCTTTGTAACCGCCATGTTATTTTACAAACAGTTTTTAAAAGAGAAACTCAAAACTTCTATAATCCGCCTAAAAGCGGAGTTTTAGCTATTTTTACTATATAGATATATAGGAGAAGCATCTATAATTCGGTATTAGTAGTAGATTTAAAGTAACTATATTCTTAACTATAATAACGAAACAGGAATATCTAATACAAGACGTTAACCAGGAAATTTATAATAAATAAATTTGGATATAGGATCTTAAAATCTATTAGCCTAGCTAAAACTAAATACCTTATTATACTACCTAATTCTACTTTTGCGACTAAAGATATTTCTCCTACCCTATTGCCTTTATCTTCGCACTGTTATAAATTCTAAAGGCTAAGAGCGCACTCTAATTTATTAATTCTTTCCTGTTTATAGTGGTTCTCCCATTTAAGATCTTAAAGGTAAAGTTTAAGCTTAGCCTTATTATTAAAGATCTGCTCCTTTACTTACCCAAGCTAATCCTTAAACTGCTTTAACTTCTCAAACCTTATCTATCTTACGTTTTTAAGCTATTTACGGCACTTAAGTAGTGCGGCTTCTGCCTCCAAATGTTAATCTTAAAGTACACTGATTATTACTCTTGCTTTATCCAGTTTGGTTTTAAGATTTTAAATTTAAAGTGCAGAGTTCTGCTTATAAAGAAAGAATTCCTTAAGAAACTCCTAATTAGTGCGGCTGTTAGACTTTTAGCAAAAAGAGCAATAGCTTACACTCTTTTCCTTATTAGTAAAGCTATTAGTAAAGGAAGAATTTAGACCTACTAGAGTGTTTAAATTAGTACTAGAAGAGTCCATTTTAGACATTAAGCTATTATTTCTCAAGATAAAGTAAAATTCTAAGATTGGTATATAACCTCTTATATTATAAAGCAAAGGAAAGAGCGCACCCTAAAAGACCCTAAAAATCTAATATATCCCAAAATCTAAAAACTGTTTCTAAGGACCGCTGTAGAAGATATTAGCTAAAGATAGGGCTTGTATATACAGGTGCTAGGACTTAGCATCGCTAAGAAATCGCTTATATATATTTTGGTTAGACTTTAAGAAAACGAAATAACCAGCTAAAGGTTATATAAGGCTTATAAATAATCTGCTGTTAAAGGCCAATTAGGGGCTTTTATAATAGCTATGCCCCGCACCTACTAAATATTAATCGATTACAAATCTTGGCGATTGCGTAAATCCAAAGCTTGTATAAGCTGCCCCTAGCAATTTCAGTTCTGGACTTTAGCTAATATAGGATAACTGCCCGCAGCTCTATTATTGTATAATTTAGTTAGAATTCACCTAAGCTTATCGTAGTTTATAAGAATAATTTTGTAATAAAAATGGCTTATTATCTAAGAGGTGTACCTAATTATTAAAACCTGACTCGCCGGTGTCTTATTGGGCTGAAAGTCCATACTAAGGAGCGTAATGTTATATGTGTTTGAGCGAAGGGCTTTTCTTATATAGGTCTTAAACTTAGGCGTCCCATAAACTGTCGGCCGTTAAATTAAAAAGTATTATTACTTTTTAAAGGAAACTTACCTAATATTATTATATTTCCCGCCTTAGTAGACCATTCTTGGTCAATAATCTATGCTATATCTAGTAGATCTGGAAGCTTATAAAGCCTCTTTCTAAGGATCTTATCCCCTTTACTTAGTTCTTCCATATACCCAGCGACTTTATATAGAAAAAAAATAAAAATAGTGAAAATTTGGTGGTGGTCTATATTATATAGAGCTAGGATAAACTCTTTTGCCTATTTATATTGATCTTTATAGTTAGTAATACCCTTATTTTTCTAGTATATTATAGTGTGAGGGCGCGAAGAGGCTTCGGGGAAGATTTAAAGGAACAATATAAATTCTATCTAAATCTAAGGGTATATAGCTCTTGCAGAGTACAAGACGTTGCGTAAAGAAGAGAAAGGAATATAGGAAACTTGTAACTAAATATTCGTGGTCTTAGCAGCAGACGCGTGGGCACAAGCCCACGCGGATTTTAATAGGTTTTAACTAAATTCCATTATATTAGTGGAATTTAGTGGAGACTAGTGGAAATTAATTAAGTTAGTGGAATTTAGCAGAATTCAATTAACTTAGCAGAATTTGGCAGAATTTAATTAAAGCGTTAGAATTTATCTATTAAGTGTTTTACTGAGATATTCCTACTATAACTGGGCTAGTCCCGTTATAGTACCCCCCCTTTAGCCAAAGGTCCAAAACCATTTAATTTAGTTAAGAATTTATAACTTATTGCCTTATAAGCGTTATAATATAGTTCAAGTTCTTTTTAATTTTAAGTTTTCTGCTATTGTGTTTCATGTCTTTGTGTTAGGTGGCAGTTGTTTACCTTTATATTATATCTATCCAGCTAGAGCAGGCCGTAAAGGATAGTCTTTATAGAATTCTTTTACTAGGGAAGGCGCGTTAGCCTTAACCTATTTATAGGTTTCCTAGGTTTATGTTTTATATCCTTTCTACTTAATAAGAAGTTTAAATTTTTTAGATTATATTTTTTATTGCATATTATTAATTAAGTCAATAAAGTATAAACCGTTGCCGTTATTAATAATTACAGAAGGTAGCAGCGGAATTTCGCAAGTTATAGGATTATCTCTTAAGGGTTACAGCAAGCTTATATAAAACGTTAGGTGTATTTTTATTTTAGTTAGTAGTTTAAGCTTATAGGCGTACGGGCTTAGTTTCTTCTTAATTTAGTATAGGCCCGCGAACTTCCAATTAAGTTTCTTTAAAGGCCGTTAAGTCTTTAGGTTTTATATACTTAGGTAAGCTATATTACCTTTCTTAAAGTCCCATATAGGAGCTCGTCCTTTATTCGCATGCTATTCCTATAATATTTAAGCGTATATTAACTTACTTTATAACAGTTCCGTTAACTGCTTTATTTAATTAGCAAAGTTATACATGTTAATTAACTGGATTTATTTAATTATGGGTCCTATTATGTTAATATTAAGTTATGGCTTAAATCCAAGTTAAGGGTTTTGTCTATAGGTTGTGTAGAATAGTATCACGCCTATTAATACATTTATTGTGTTATTTGTAGTAAACTTAGCTAAAGGTAGTTATTTTTCCCAGTTATCTTGCAGGTAGGAGTAGTATATTTATAAGTATTGTTCTATAATTACATTTACAATTTCTATTTAACTATCTATTTCTAGATAAAATATAGTCAAGAGTCATGTTTAAATGCTTAATTATTTATATAGAGCTTACTAGAAGTCTAAAACAAACTAGCTTCTATAGTTGGATATTATTATGTTAGGAAGTCCGTGTAGCTTAAAGACGTGCTTAATAAAACATTTAGCTACTAATATTGCATTAATTAAGTCTATAGGAATTATATATCGCATTTTTATAAGACGGTTAACTACTACTATAATATTTATAAACTTATTACTACTAGGCAAGTTAACTATAAAGTTAATTAAGATATCGCGCCATCTTTATATTAGGATTGGTAGCGGTTAAAGTACTCCTTACTTCTTTATATAAGAGGTTTTTCCACGCACGCATATCCTATATGCTCGAACGTATTTCTGTATATAGTTATGCATTATAGGCTAGTAATATGCTTGTTAAACGATTTTATAGGTCTTTATATAGCCAGGATATCCTACTGCAGGGAAGTTATATATAAATTTAAGCATCTTAAATTATAAAGGTTTGGAATTTGGAACTACCATTTTCTATTAATAGTATAATTAATTATTTCGAATTTCGCATTCAGCGAGTATAATATCCTTATACTATCGTTTTCTAGTTTGGATTGCCTTTATTATATCTACTATCTATATATTGTTCTTATATTCGTATTTTATTAGCTTATTAATTTCTATTAAGTTCCGTATCTAGAAACATAGGACGTAGTTTTTTAAAACATTTAGGGGGCAGTAAGATCCGTAATTAATTTATAATCCGTTTATCTAAGGCGTTCATAGGTAAGTCCTATAATTGTTATATTAATGCGTTAGGCTTTTAATTAAGTTTGCCCGGTCAATATATAATCTTAAAGTTAAATTATAAGAGGTATTTAGCCTAACAAATTTGGCGCTATGTTAATTATTTTATAGTTATAAAGTATTGCAGGTTCTTATAGTCCGTTAACACGCGTATTAGAAACAACAATCTTTTTAGCTTAAAATGCTATTGTTTAAAGTATCTAACAATTGTAAGTAGTTCCTTATTATATATCTTATAGTTTAATTTAGTAGGGGCGAGTTTCTAGAAGAGAAAGGCTACTAGATATAGTTCGCCATTCTTATTATATTGCGATAATATTCCCCTTAACGCATAATCTAACCAGTCCGTTTTAACAATATATTTAAGGTTAGGGTTAAAGTAAGTAAGAATTAGAGTAGTTATAAAGTAATATTTTAAGTTATTAAAAGCTTATTTGCATCTAGCGGTCTATTTAAATTTTAAAATTTTCTTTATTAGGTTTACTAACGGCTAAATAACTTCTAAAAAGTGGTTAATAAATTATTAATAGAAATTTGCAAATTCTAAAAATCCTTAAATATTCTATACATTGCTAGGACCTTCCCAGTTTATAATTACAGCAACTTTTTTAGAGTCTATTTTAATTCTATTACGGGATATAATTAAGCCTAAGTATATAACCTTAGACGCGTGGAACTTATATTTCTTAATATCGCATTATAAGCCCGCGTCTTATAAGCGTTTAAGGACTATTCTAATATATTTTTAATATTTAAAAAGTAAGGACGAGTAGATTAAGATATTATTAATATATACAGTAATAAATATATTAAGGAATTCACGAAGCGTATTATTAATATATTACTAAAATGTACTAGGACTGTTCTTTACGCTAAATAGTATTACTAGGTATTTAAAGAGTCCCTATTATATATAAAAGGCTATATACTTCTTATCTCCCTCACATATACAAATTTTATCAAAGGCAGCAATTATGTTAAGCTTTATAAAGTACTATACCTTCGCTAATTAGTTAAGTGTCTCTTAAATTAAGGAAATTGGATATTAGTTTTAAATTATAATTGCGTTTAAAGCTTAATAATTAATATAGAATCTTAAGCCTCCTCCTAGCTTTTTAATAAATAGCATGGGTAAGGCGAATAGAGATTAACTAGGGCAAATAAATCCTTTTTCTAGATACTTATTAAGGTATTATTGTATTATAAGCAGTTCTTCTTATAATATGCTATATAGCGGACCAAGCTTTAGTGTTGTGCTAGGCTTAAGTTCTATCTTAAAATTATACTTCTCTTAGTGCGGGGCTAGTTAGTCTACAAATTATTTTTTAAACTCGTTAATTAGGTTATGGTACTCTTTAGGTATAAAAGGTTAAGGATTAGGATACTATTTCGGTTTTAGTGCTTTCTTAATATCTTCTATAGTTATAGCAAAGATTTCGTAATCTTGTCTTTTTACTAATAAGATAAAAGGCATAGCCTATATTATATGGATTTTGAGAGGGTTTAATATAACATCTTTACATTCTTTACTATAATTAGTAGTTATAGATTTATTATATTAGCTTAAGGTTTATAGCAAGGGTAATTTATATTATATTAAATTTAAATAGTTGTGTACATATTTGTAGGGCAAATGGTTTTTTAAGCACTAACTTTAGTAGTAGGTTATATAAAACTTTAGTATTTCTTTAACCCAGCTAATTAAAGGGTTGTATTGTTTTAGCTATCTGTATCCAAGTATTATCTTATAGTGCTTTAAGGGTGTTATAAATAGGGAAATATATTTAAGGTGTTTACCTATCCGCAATTTTATAAGAGCGTAGTGCGTTATTTCGCCATATATTAAGGGTTTGCCATTAAAGCCTTATAGGCCTTAGGGCTTGTTAAGTTTCTTTAAATTTAGGCATTAAGTTTTCGTGTAGTTTGTATTAATAAAGCCTATACTAGTAGCTCTACTGTCTATAAGGATTTGTACTTCCTTCTATTTTCTAAGTATTTAAATTTTACCAAGTATATTAAGGGAGTTATGTTATATATTAGCGCTAGAAGAGCCTAGACACTTATACTCTTCCACTTTTTATCCTAAGGCGCAACTTGGCCCTAGGATAATTTATTTTCTAAGTTAACTAAAGGCAAGGTACTTCGTGACGTCTAAGTATAATTTATAGCGTGGGTATAATTTAAGGAATAAGTACGGCTTAAAGAACGGGTATAATTTAAGGATTAGGTATAACTTAAGGATTAAAAGGAACTACGGCGGACTTTTTTAAAAGGGTAAGTTTAGCAATGTTTTTAAATATATCCTTTTTTACCGCATCCAAAACATTCTCCATTTGTGGCTCGTGTTCTTTATTTATTAGTTCCCAAGGGTGCATAGAATTGGGTGGCATTGAGGTCCATAGGGTTATACATAGGGCTTTTAGGTCTTAGAGAAGGATCGCGCCTTAAAGTATATACCGGTTTTAAGGAGTTTTAAACGCAAGGTATAGTTAACTTTAGAGAACGAGTCTATTTATTATATTAAAGGTCTTTATTAATTCGTTAATATATCGTAGCAAATTCGGATAGGTTTTTTAGCAGTTCTCTACCTACTAACTAGGCTCTAATCTCATCCAAAATAGCTTATTAAAAGGCAGCAACTCTAGCGGCTTTATTCCAATCTAGTTCGCCAATAAGGCCTAAAAATTCCGAAAAGAAGCTAGTAAAGTCTCAGTTCCGTTGTTATAGGTTTTTAAGTTTAGTAATAACTATGTGTTCGCGGCTAGTGTTATTATACGTTCGTTCTAGTAGAGAGATAAAGGTTTTAAAATTAATAAAAGTACCGTTACGGAAGAATAGATCTATAGTTTATATAGCGTCCTTGCTTAAACAAGACATTCTATAGCTAACCTTACTAGCCTTAGTAGGGTATCAATTGTAGTTTGTTAAGAGTTTAAGATGGAGCTTGGTTATAAAGGGATATAGGTTATTTCAGTTTCTATTAAACATTGGAGGATTAGGGAGCTTTTTGGATTTTATAGTAGGTACTAGGTTCGCTACAGGTGTAGGTTAAGCTTCTATTACTAGTTTAGTGTTTACATTTAACGCGTTAGGTTTAGGTACCATTATTTTAATTTTGTTTATAGGTATTGCTATTAGGGTCTATAATATAAATGCCTTAACGTTACGGAGTTCTTTATGGAGTGTTTCTATTAATCGCTGGTGCTAGGCTTCTAGTGCAGCCCGCTACTAAGCTAAGGCGTTCATAAAGGACTATTGCATTATAGTTAACTATTCCCTAACTAGGGTTATAATACTCATGGTTATTAAAAGGGATTTAGGTTCGTTTGCTATTTTAATAGTAGTTGTTTTAACGCAATATAATATAAGGGCGTAAAGAGGCTTTGGGGAAGATTTAAAGGAATAATATAAATTCTATCTAAATCTAAGGGTATATAGCTCTTGCAGAGTACAAGACATTGCGTAAAGAAGAGAAAGGAATATAGGAAACTTATAACTAAATATTTATAGTCTTAGCAGCAGACACGTAGGCACGAGCCAATACGGATTTCAACAGGTTTCAACCAAATTCCATTACATTAGTGGAATTTAGTAGAGACTAGTGGAAATTAATTAAGTTGGCGGAATTTGGCAGAATTTAATTAACTTGGCAGAATTTGGCAGAATTTAATTAAAGCGTTGGAATTTATCTGTTGAGTGTTTCACCAAGACATTCCTACTGTAACTAGGCTAGTCCCGTTATATATAGATTCTTACCTTTCGTTTCTAAGAACTATATTAATAATAGCCTTTGTATATAGGTAGTCCGATCGTTATATACTATTAGGAGATATTGAATTGACAATAAATGGCTTGTAATTCCGATACTATTTGCCATAAACAGCACCTTATTATATTAGCTTAGGTGGTAGTACTAAGCACCTCTATATGGTCCATCTAATATAACTAGAGTTGCTTACTATATAGCCTTAGTCTACTACTAAACCCTTACTTAGTTTAAATAAGGAGTACTATAGTTTGCTTAATGCTAGTCTCATTGTCTAAGACCTATACTATTATATAAGGATGTGCTTAAATAAGGCCGAAACTATGCGGAATAGTGATGTAGATAAATTGCCCTGGCAGTACTTTCTAGGGGCGTTTTACCATAACTCTGAGTTAAACGGCGTTTTCTAAATCCTTGCCTCCTTAGGGATAGTAAACTATGGATGCTTAATAAGGAGGACCTAATCCTAGATTTCGATATAATATAAATCTAGCCTAAAGTACTTTCTAAAGAACCTAAAGTGATAATACAACTAAGAGACAAGCTATAGGATAGCTCCGCTTTAATCTAATATATAACCATAATGTTCCTATTAAAGCTAATACAAGAGGAAGGTAAGTATGGAGGAAAATTTTATAAGCGTAATAACAAATAATAAAAAAAGACAGAAAGCCAATAGCGGAAATAAATATAATAAGCTGTTTATAATTAAGCCTAGTAGGAATAAGGGAGTTTTAAATAAACTATAATTTTAACGTTTGCCACACGCGAATGCTTTAAAGATACCATTAGAAGTGCATAAAGCACTCCTTTAAGGATATATACTTAACCAATTTAGCGGTAAATTAAGCTATAATTATATGTTAGCAGGCGTAGGACTTTATCGCTAATTAAATTAGTTCTGCCCCTAAGAAATAGCGGAACTGCGTTAATAGCAAACAGATATCCCAAACGCTGCGCAAATTGGATGCCTATAGATAAGCCTAAAACGGAGCTAATAACATTTGCAACTGTATAAAGGAAGATGCAAAATACAGCTAAAAGACTAATGTTTAATATGCTTTTTTGCCTAGGAATAATTAAAGTATACAGAGTCCATTTCCGGATATTTAATAAGAGTTTTTCACGAGCCTAAGAGCTAATAAGCTTGGAAATCCGCTAAATAGAGAAGATAGTAATAACTGCGCCGTATAAAACGACGTAAACAGTGGTTATATTTATGTTCTTTCCCTAAGAATTTTATAGAATGGTTAAGCATTATAAAGACGTACTTAGTTCTTTATTAAAAGAAATAAGTTTACTAGAAAAATAATAAATTTTAATAAATTCTATAATAAGATATTATTTCGGCGCTCTAATATAAGAGTGGGTACTAAAAGAAAATTAAAAAGGCTGTAATTAGAAACCAAAATCTAGGTAAAAAGCTATTTTAGGCTCTAACTAATACGCTATAAAATAGTTAAACTCTAATTAGTAAACTAGCCGCTCGCTAAATATAGAACTAGTAGCTTACTTTACTCCGCTCGTTTTTTAGCTAAGGGTATATTTGATTACTATTACTTAGCTATATAGGCTCTACTAGGTAGGCGCTTTTAAAAAGCTACCTAGGCCCACCTAGTCGCAAATAGGTTATTAATATTAATATCCGCCTAGTGGATACTGTCCGTTTAACGCCGTAGGTGGATTTAGGTAGATTGGTTATCTTAGTAGTTAAAAAGGAGGTTTTACCTAGCTAGGTAGAGGCGTTTACACTAACCGCAATTGCGCTTATAGCGGCGAGTTTTATTAGCAATTTAAGCCACCTAGGCAGTCTACCTAGGCGAATTCCACTAGTTAAGGGGGTAACCTATAATATTTTTGACCTATTCTCACTATCCTATAATCTAATTTAACGCTAATTATCTAGTGACGCTCCTTTCTTACTAAATAAACCCCTTCTACTAGGTAGAAAGTACCCCTGCCTTAGCGTCTAGAAGAGGCGCTTATATCCTAAAGATTACGCCTAGGTAAAGTCGACCTAGTTAAAAAGTTATTAAACATGCCCTAAGGCGCATAACTTGCATATAATGTACATGCTATGCCGTTTATGTTATCTCTAATAAAATTAAATATAAATATTACTAGGAACACTTTTAATTACTATAAACTGTTATTTTATTAATCTTACTTTATTTGTCTACCTTTAAATCCCATTAAAAAGGCGTTAATATTATGCCTTACCCAAGGAAACAACACCGCACGTCTTTATATGGGTCTTTAGACGCTAGTGACTGAATATTCGCAACCTAATAGGAAGGCATCTTTAAGAAAGCTTCTATTCTTGCTCAGCTAGTGCCTGGAATAAAAGTTGCTATCTTTATAGAGAGGAACCAGGAAATCTTCACGTTTTAATCTAATAAGAACTTAACTTCTTAGCCTCCCTCTATAGAAGAGATTATAAGCACTATCCTTATTTACTATCTTTATACGCTTATATAGAGTAGCAAAGGGCAGGCAACTTAATTAATAAATTTCCCTGCCATTATTAAAGTGCCGCCAAAGCACGCTTGTAGGGGGATAAAACTCCCCTATTTAGCCAAAGCTCCCTAAAACTTCTTCTATTTTTAAGCTAGGTCTACTATAATCTAAATATTAGGGTTAAGAGCGAGCCTGCTTACTCGTCCCCTATTAGAAGTATTAATCTATTAGAATAGTTTTTATTGCCTTCTATTTACTATAATGGGATAGAATCTATAGACCGCCATAGTAAAGTATTGCCCCCTATTAGTAATTGGGTATTAAGGTCACCCAACTATAATAATATAGGTAATTACAACTCTCCTACTCCTCTAAGTGAGATTTTTTATACACCGTATAAGGATCCCTATTAATAACCTTACTATAGTTAAAGCCTAAGCCGGAACTTAACTAACTGTGCAATTCTCCCTCCTCTTATAGCACCTGTATTTAGCACTTTACCTTTAAAGAGATAGTTGGAATAATTTAGGGAATTTGGATTATATTATATATAACGCTTAATAAATTATATGTAAGGATAGGGAGCCTTTATGTCATTAGAATCGGGTACCTAGCCTTTTAAATATTTTTACTATAGCGTAAGTAATTAAATATTCAATTTATTATCAGACTTAAATAAATAATAATCCTCTTCTCCTAATTGAATCGCGAACGGCGTATATAGCGCTTCTTCAATTTGCAAAATAGAAGGCGTTGGCTAAAGTGACATTTTAGGAAGACGCTCTATTCCTATAGAAGGTACCGGCTAAAGTAATATTTTAGAAAGACGCTCTATTTCCATTAAAACAGTTATAGGCATATGCTAAAGCAAGGGCATCTTCTGCTGTGCACTCCCATTAAAACGGAGTTATCTCTTTAAGAGTAATACGTCCTCTAATCTATTATATAATTGTTTTCTCCCTAACCCAGACCTCTTAGAAAGCCTAGTGTTGCTATCTATAGTAAATATGCTCCTATATTAGTTTGCAAAAGCATTAATATCTTCTTTACTGCCTATATAGCAAAGTCTATGTCTTTTATATGCCTCCAAAAGATATTTAGGGTTATAAGATATTATAACAGTGAGGTTAGGAACTAGAAACTTTACTATTCTCTAGGATACCTTTTGTAATGCGGTATATGTCTAGTTAGAAATTCTCTAAAGCCTTCTAGCGCCTAAGTTGGCTTAAACACTATCTCTAATCTTTAAAAGTCACTATTCTTGTCTAATTTAATTATAATAATCTGAAGGTTACTAGATATATTTGCTTTAGTAACAAAGCCTAAGTCTAGCTCCCTCTTATACTCCTTAAGTTCTTTTAATTTTTAAAAACCTTGGCCAATAAGGTTATCTTTAAGTTGTATATTATATTTAAGGCCCGCAATCTTTATCTTTGCTGCGGAAAATACATACTCTACTTGGCCTTAATATATCGCCATGCTTTAATTGGCCTAGTTTTGTAATTTATGTTATTAACGTTCGTGCTTAGTCTCTGCTATCTGATTTAACTACTTTTATTAACGCTTATACTCTTCTTCTAATAATTTAAGGACCTGAAGATGCTTAGATTGGGCCCGTGCTATTAGCTAATCCACCGCCTTTTAAACTGCTTTTTCCTTTTAAGACTTGGCTAACTCTAATACTTAACGCAGTTTTTTATCTTCTTGCTATTAACGCACTTGCTCTGATGACCTAAGAGCTTTTAGATACTTAGATTGGGCCTGTAATTTTAGCTAATCTACTGCCTCTTAAACTGCTTTTTCCTTTTTAGACTTGGCCAACTCTAATACTTAACGCAGTCTTTTATCTTCCTGCCGTTGACGCACTTGCTCTGCTGACTTAAGAGCTTTTAAATGCTTAGATTAGGCCTATAATTTCAGCTGATCTACTGCCTCTTAAACTGCTTTTTTTTTTTAGACTTAGCTAACTCTAATGCCTAACGCAGTCTTTTATTTTCTTGCCGTTAATATACTTGCTTTACTAACTTAAGAGCTTTTAAACGCTTAGATTGGGCTTGTATTTTTAGCTAATCTACTACCTCTTAAACTACTTTTTCCTTCTTAGGCCTAGCTAATTGCAATGCATAATGTAAGTTATTATTTTCTTTTATAACTTATTTTGTCTCTATCTATATTGCCTCTAGACGTTAGGTTAGAATAGCAGTTTTATTCTTTAAAGCATTAGATGCTTCTATTAACCCTTCTATTTTAATTCTTACCTTTTCTATCTTTTATTAGAGCACTTTATAATCTCTTTTTTTATTTATAAGCTGTTCCGCATTCCTTCTTAGGTATCCTTTAATTTTTTTAGGCCGTTATTTAACTCCGAGACTATAGCTGTCTGGGCCTCCAGATTATATTATAATTTCTTAATTTAGGTATCTTTCTTATCTTCTTCTCTAGAGCTCTATTGATATTTATTTTCTACTATTACGCTTTAAAGACGTTCCTTCTTAGCTACGGCCATATTAAGTGTTAACTACTATTGCACTAACTGGGATTCCAGCCTCTTTTTAGAATTCTTAAATAAAATACTTTAAGCTGTTATCTCCTCCAGCTTATCACTAACTAGAGAGTACTCTTTCTTAATATCTTTAATTTGGGATTTTACCCTCGCCAACTAATTCCCTGTTATTGTAGAAGTAGAAGCTATTAACTTCCTAGTGGTTTTTAAACTTATTTCACTATCTTCTAACTCTTTAATATATAAATTTAATTGGCTTATTTTAATTTGCAGTTCTTTAACTAAGTGGTAATAGGTATAGTTATACGCATTAGTAGAACTCTACATTAGTATGGTATTTTAAATTGATGGTGACAGAGTTTCTAAGGTAAAATATGCATCCTTCTCTTAATTAGTTAAGTTTATATATAAAAAAGGGGGTTAGGTATATCTTAAATAACTTAAATCTAAAAAAGGTTATAAAGAAGTTACGTTTTATGAAAAAGGGTGTAATGTTGGCACTAGGATAAACTTTACTCCTATAAATATATAGGATAAAAAGGCAATTATTATCCTTTCTATAATTATTATTAAAGGGCCTTCTATACCTTCTGTTAGCGGGGAGGGGTTTAGAACTAGTAAAGTGTGGGAATTAAATATAGTTATCCTATGCTTCTAACTACTTAAGAACTAAGGTAATAGCTATAACTTTTTGCTTATTTGTGGACTTTAATCAAGGGTTAGCTTTTTACAATAGTTAAATAGTAAGTTCTCTTTTAGGATCTTGTGACTTAAGCGCGAGAGCTATAGGGGTCTAAAAGCCTAGAGTAATAGCTAAATAGCTGAGGTTTTAATATAGAGCTAGACTTAGCTCTCTAATGGTAGGCTTTTCTTTTCCGATTTCTTTTTAGGGAGTAAATTAAGTTATATATAGGAAATTATAAAGGTAAAACGTCTATAACTGTGCATAGCAAAGCCATTGGTCTTTTATAAATCTACGCTTTAAGCAGCGCCACTGGCTTGTCTCTAAAAACGGTATAGTTAAGTTTTTAGGACAATAATAGCAATCTTTAAGGCTCTTATAAATTGTTCCTTTTATTTTGTTGCCAATTAAATGCTTTAGTATAATGTAATAAGGTTCTAGGTATTTGAGGTTCTTAAAAAAGGTTCTTAATAAGGAAATTAAACAATCTATTAAAGAAATGTTCTGTAGAATAAGGTCTCTTATTAACTGGTCCAAAATAGTTAGGAAAATCTTCTTGGACTCTATTAGCGCGGTAATATAATCTATATTAGCTTTTGAGATAGCTAGCGTAAGCAGTTTTAGATTTTAAATGGTCTCTGCATCTATAGCTAATAGGGGTAAATTTATACCATTGTAGCTAATAATCTTCTTCCAATTTATAGAGATAGGGTAAAGTCCCTTAAGCAGTTCCTAGTTTATTTAGCTAGCTCTCTCTATAAGTAAGTAGAGAACGACATACCTTATTACACTTAAGTGTTAAGAATCTATATAACGCTCTAATCTAAATTGGTTCCTATAGGCCTGGCATTTCTACTAGGGCATTAAATGCTCTCGCAAAGTGAGAATTCTTAAGAAGTTGTCTTAGATTATTTGGCTTTAACCCATCTAATAGAGCCCACTATCTATTTTCTGATTTCGTATCATTCTTGAAATAATAGTATTATATTTTATGAAACACTTTCCTGTTTAACGGTTTCTGTTTATTTAAGTTTTCTTCAATTATCCTTATAAGGACCGTTTGTGGAAGATCTGCAATAGATTCTTAGCTAGAGTAACGAGATACTTAAGTAAACAGGCTCGCCTTTAGAGAAAAGCCTTACTATCTACTACTGGTTATTATTGTCCAAAAATTCTTTGGCAGCTTTAATATAATATAAGCCTTTAAGGTAGTTTACGCTCCTTAGGTTAACAAACAGTATTAAGTTACCCTCCTAAAGTTAATAAAAGCGTTATTTATTAAGGCCTAAAAAGGCTAGTAATAAGATAAGGGTCGCATTGTCTATAACAGTATTAATAAAAATTTCTTTCTCTAGCCTTTTATAACCTACTCTTTTAAATACATTTCTAAGGCGGCGGACGTTCTTTTTGGATGGTAACCGATATTTTTTACGTATAAGAGGATGGTTGAAATTAAGTGGCCTAAGTTTTATTTTTGCTATGCCTAGGTAGTTCCGCGCCCTAAGTATAGCTAGCTTAGAGTTATCTATGGTTGTGGGAAGAGCCATTGCTTATATATTAAGAGCCTAGCACTCCTACTAATTGTAACGGCTCGCATAAATGCCTCTGAACCGAAGCTTGTGGATTGCTATCTAATGAAGATACTAAGCTAAGGAGAAGAAAAGAAGGGGGTCGCAAGGACCATAGTAAATATATATGAAGGGGCAGCCGCCAAGGCGCTAGCAGTAAGCGAGCCAATCGTAGGTTGGCAGAATATGGCAGCAGCATGGCAGAATTTGGCAGGTTGCGCTCTAGCACCATTACATTACCCCCCCCTCCTGAAAAAGCCTGCCCTTAGGCGTTGTCTGAGCTCCCTATTGTTGTCTAAATTGTTGTAATTATCTAACCCTTCTTCCTAGTATTTAATCCAGTTGTCTAATTTACGTGGTAGTCCAGGGAGGTTAGGGTGGGCTAGGTGGAAGTCCTGTAACTTATAGGGGGAGTACTTAAAATTAGATGCGGGGTACTATTCTAGGTTGTTGTTATGGCCTACCTAGCTTGCACGGTATTTTAAGACATTACGGACCTTTTTTACTGCTAGGATTTCTTTAACTTCCTATTCTTCGTCCTCAGCAATCTGGATTGATGGTAGGGGGTCGTTATACTATCTAGGTAGTGGATTATCTGTAGCCTTTTATAGCCGGTCTGGAGAGAAGATGGGGTAGATCCTTATTAACTTTAGTAGCTTAACCTTAAAAGAGTGTTCTACCTTTTAAAGAGTCTTGTATGGGCTAGCCATTTGGTGGTTTAACTTGCGGCTTAGCCTCTGGGTTTTCTAGTTCTTTATTAACACCCATACCTTATCTCCTACTTGGAAGTCTTCCTCGCGATAATGTTGGTTTATATTGGACTCCTTTTTTTCTTGCGCCTTTCTTATAATTGTTTGAGCAGTTTCCTAGGCTCTATATATTCTCTTAGTAAATGCCTAGGCCTCTTTATAGCTGAGGCGTTCGCGGGCCGTAGTGGGTTCAGTAGGCCTATCCCAATTAAAGGATATTTGTGGTGCATACCTGTAGAGTAGTTCGAATAGGGACATCCCTATACTATTGTGGGGGAGTGTAAGCTGCACATAGTTTATTATAGGTAGTAATTCTAACTAGTTGTCCTAATAGTAGTCTATAAAGGGCCGTAGTTGCTAGTTAAGGTACTGGTTTATAATCTCGGTTTGGCCGTTAGTCTAAGGGTAGAATATAGTAGAGAGCTTAATCTTAATCCCAAGGATATAGCAGAGTTTATTCTAGAAATCCGATATAAACTAAGGGCCATGGTTAGAGACAATTAATTTAGGGGCGCCGTAGAATCAATAAATATTGTTAATATAGAGGCGGGCCATATCCTTTATAGTTATGGTCTTAAAACAAGGGAGGGAGACGGATTGCTTATATAGTCGGTTAACTACTACAAAGGCTGCATTGTGGCCGTAGGCGTTCTTTGGAAATGACTTGAAGTCTATAGTAATATATTGCCAAGGGCATTCTAGAACTGGCAGCGGTTATAGCTACCTAGGAGTTTAATCCCTAGGGGCATTTGCGTGTTTATAGGCGTGGCAGTTTCTAATAAAATCGATCTATATTAGATAGAAGTCCTCGTCAGTAGTAATAGGGCGCTAGTAGTTGGTGGGTCTTATTGCGACTAGGGTATGCCATAGAGACTTAATAGTGGGCTTTGCAGATTAACTCTGTCCATAGGTTGTTAATATCTGGAACTATAAGCTGTTTTTAGTATAGAAGCAGTCCTTTTTCTATTTCTAAATTAGGGTCCTCCTTCGCGGCTTGGTTATAGAGGGCTTTTAGGGAGTTAGCTATACGGTTTGTAGTTAGGATATAGTTGACTAGCCCTATTAGTTTATCTAAGACTGCTCCCTCTAAGGGTGCTAGCTTATTCCATTTGGAGTCTAGTTCTTTAAGAATTTGCGGTTTAAGCTGTTTGGGATAGAGGAGGGCGCGCGTCTGGTATTGGGTCTTTAGCTTATCCTAGGGTTTTACATCTTATTCCCTTCAGGTTAGTGTATTAGCTTTAGTGTTTTGCTTGCCAGAACGATATATAATTGTAAAGAAGAATTTAGAGAGTACTTTAGCCTAGCGGGCTTGTTGTCTAGTAAGCTGCTTTGTAGTTATAAAGTACTCTAGGGCTTTATAATCCGTATATATCTTAATTTAAAAGTTCGTGCCTTTAAGCTCTGCGCGCTATTGGGACAATAATTGGATAATAGCTAGCATTTCTTTGTCGTGTACCTTGTAGTTATACTCAGCTAGGTCTATTATTTTTGAGAAGAAGGCAATAGGGTACTATTTGCCGTCTAGATATAACTGTAATAGGATTCCCGCTATAACTCCATTAGAAGTGTCCGTCTCTAGCATTGATTTAAGGTCCGGGTTATAGTGACAAAGGATTAGAGAAGAGATAAGCCAATCTTTTATCTCTTTAAAGGCTTCCATACAGTTATTACCGAAGGTAAAAGGCGTATTCTTTTGGGTAAGTTGTATAAGAGGCTTTGCTACTACTCTATAGTTACGGATAAAATGGTAATAGAAGTTGCAGAAGCTAAGGAAGGACTAGATCCCCTTTATAGTGCGAGGGGGTTTCTAGTTATGGATTGCTTTGACCTTCTTAGGGTCAACCTTAATTCCTTCCATACTAATAATAAACCTAAGGTACTTTGTTTGTTTTACCCTAAACTTATATTTCTTAATATTGACTTGTAAGCCTGCGTTCCGTAATCTCTCTAGGACCTTTTTAATATGAACTTAGTGCTTAAGTTTATTGTCTAAGTAAATGAGAATGTTGTCTAGGTATACCGTATAGAATTCGTTAAGGTAATTAAAAAGAACGTTATTTATATACCTTTAGTACGTAGCCAGTCCGTTTATTAGTCCAAAAGGAAGAACTTTACATTTATAGGGCCTATAATGGGTACGGAATGTTGTTAAATCTTTAAATGCAGGGTCTATTCTAATTTGGTGGAACGCTTGGCGGATATTAAGTTTAGTAAAGATCCTTGCCTGGCTTAGACATGCAAGGGTCTCGTTAATTAAAGGAATAGGATATTAATTCTTTTAAGTAATAGCGTTTAGCTTCTGATAGTTGATATAGAAACAAAGGCCTCTATTAAGCTTTTTTATAAACAGGATAGGGGAAGTAAAAGGGGCTTAACTTGGCTTGATAAACCCTTTATTAAGGTTATTAATTAAGTACTACTTGGTTGCTTTTAGCTTGTCTATTAATTGTTGGTAGAGAGGGCTATAGCCTAGCGAGTTATTGGCTTCTAATTAAAGCTTGTAATTGTATGTCTGGTAAGGGGGTAACTTATCTAATGCTACTTTTGAGAATGCATCCTTGTATCCCGCATAGATAGTAGGAAGGAGGTGTTTAACTAGCTCTTTATTAGTTTCCTTAGCTGGCTCTTCTTCCCTCTTGGTAATAATCCGGTTAATTTTGTATAAGCTAGTTGTAAAGACCTCGTTGTTCCTCCTGTATATATTAAAGTGGAACGCTATAGCGCTGATTGCAGTAATATCTACCATAGGGGGGTCGCGTGACAATGGGGGTATATAGGACTTTAAAGGCTTCTAAGGTAAAGGCGTTGTTATTACTCCTTTTAGCTCCTATCGTATCTTTTAGAGGTTGTCCCTTATCTCCTGTTGGTATATTCTCTTCCCTGTTGGTTAGATCTGCGTGATTTGGACATTGTCTACGTTACTATCTGTCCTGCTGCCGTAAGTAGAGTCTTTGTTAACTGTAGCGCTCTAGGGGAGTATCTCTGTTGGTATAAATAAGTTCCTTTTGGCCTTGCGGCGGGCATCTTTTTGGGTGAAGGCTAGGTCGCGGTCCCTAATATCCTATTAATAGGTAGGGTCAGCCTTCGCGGCTAGTGTCTTGCGGTTGGTTTGGATTTCCCTAATAAAGGAGGGTAATTTTGGTGTATCCTCTAGCTAGACGAATTGTCTTTATTATACGTTTAGCTAAATATCAAAATAGGACATCTATTTTTGGCTAAGGATTATGTTATGGGACCCTAGGTCTAGGACACAAAAGGGGATACTATACTAGCATTGTCTATTAAGAGCGATATATAACTTTAAGATATAGGTAACTGGCTTACTAGCTTAACCGTTATAGCCTTTTACTTGGATAGGCTTTTCTAGTCTGGTAGCTTCTACATTTAGAAACTTAGCAACATTATTTATATAGGCAGTATTTATAAAGGCAAAGCCATTTGCTCTAGTGTTAATAAGGGCGGTTATGTTAACTCTATATCTATTTTAAGATACTGTATATGGAACCGTAAAGTGTTTTCTATTTATTAACTAACTTAGATTAATCTCTTTAAGATTAATAGGGTACCCTAGGCCGTCGAAAACGGACTCTGCACCTATATATGGTGACGGCTACGAACCTAGGTCTTTGAAGTTCAGACTTAGAGCCAACACAGAGACGTTGCACAGCGTGCAATACGACTTCGTGGTAGTGGTTGCGAGCGTTATAGGCGGTAGTGAAAAGTTTTTACATGGGATGGTGAGATCTTGAAAACCACCACTAATGGTACCCCTTTATGATAACAGCTACTTCTACACTGCTCTATTAGGGCACCTATACGATCCAACATAGATGCGCAGTATTTGATAACATCCCCCGACCCCCAATTGAAAGCATCAACGACCTTACATCGATAAACAGCGACTGCAAACGAATGAGCAAATATACGGCCCCTCCTAACCCCCAGGGCGATCGCCCGCGGAGCATGCAGTCACTTGCCGTCAACTACCAAATACCTAGCAGCCTGGATTGCGACCCACGGTTCTCCTTGTCTCCTTTCAAGGAGTGGTGACCCTTAAAAAGGGCCTAGCTGGGGCCTAGGCATAAAAGATACCCAAAACACAACACAATATATCCCGCTGTTAGTATTATGGTAGTTAAGACGGATGAATCCCCCTTACGCCTTCAATAGCTCTAGGGGGGGGGAGGCATGGCGTATATAGTAATAGTCTATAGGAGATAGTACATAGGGGATGGTTAAGATATGGAACACAAAGCATATAGTATATATAGCAAGGCCTAGCTAGGACGTAGTAAACCCTAGCTTTAGATAAGCTAGAGAAGGAAGCAGTGGTTCCCATGGAGTTCAAACATTCAAGGAGGACAGGACGTAGCTGTAGGCCCGTAGGGCCGCTGCTATAGACGAACATAGCAAATCAGGGGTTTTTCATCCTACTAAGGTGGCTTATAGGGTTTTTCCGTCCCCTATACAGCAGGGTTTTCTTCCTGTCAATTTACAAGTTTTCCCCCCTGCGACGGCAAGTGTCTGCGTGGGCCTAGATAGGATCCGTATCAGACGTTAATCAAAGATCATACTACTAATAGGGTACCCTAAGGGGGAGTCTTTCCCTAGGGTTCTTCTTTTCTTAACTTGTTGGACGTTTCTTCTTCCTCTATCTCCTTGATATCGCCTATATTCTTTAGCTCTGGGCAAGATAAGGTAAAGTGACCCTCCTTATTGTAGTTGTAGTATATAGCCGAGGTAGGGTTGATTTGGGTATTGCAATGGGGACCAGCTAAGGGCGTAGTACATAGCTAGTCGGGCAAGGCTCGCCGGTGCGTAGTTGTGACTGCTTTTGGTGTAAGAGCAGTTGTGGCTTGTCTTCCTACTCTAGCTCCTATAGGCGTGGCTGACGAGTTCTAATCACTACGTAGTCGCTTCTACTGATTAGGGCGGGCGTTGATTTGCTTTAGTTCTGAGTCTAATAATAGGTAATAAGCTGCGAGTCTTTTGTGGGTTGGTAGGTTATTTAAGGTTACGGCGATCTTTTCTTATAGCTGGATTGTTAGCTTATTGTATAGATCTAAACGGTAGTTCTTAAGGGGAACCTGGCCTTCTCCCGTAAGGTATAGGAATTGAGTCTGGAACTTGGCAAAGGGTTGGTTTGGTTTTATTATTAGGCGATTATAGTCGTACTAGGCATTCCGTACTTTGTTTAGGTTGACGTAGATAGTAGCTAGGTGCTATATCATCTTGTTAACGGATGTAAATCGGATAGGGGAATCGTCCTTAAACTTAGCTTAAAGGTGCCGTTGGGCGTCCCCTATGGTTTAACTAAAGAGGTAAAGCATTTTGGCTTCTTTGGAAAGGGAATAGTTGTAGTTAACATAGAGCTTTCCTTATACTTAAATCCTCTAATTTTTAAAGGTAGGGTCTATCCTGTTGGATAGTGGTTGGGGGTTAGGGAGCTTAACGGACTTTGATTGCTTTGTTATTATATCCATACTCCTTAGTGTGTCACATTTGGTTAAGTTAATAGAACGACTAGGACTTCTAGAAGGGGGGGCTGAGCTGCTTTATAGGGCCGCAAGGCTGTCTAGGATCTCTTATAGGGTCTCCTATATACTTTAAGCTTGGAGACGGTCGGCTTCTTAATTGGCCGTTAGGGCACGAATCTGTTTGTGTACGTCTATAATGTTATTATTATCTTTAATTTCTGATCCTAATTGAATATCGTGTTCTTCTTAGGTTAGGGCAGCTCTTTTAGATAAGCTTGCTTTAGGTGCCATTATTGGCTACCTAGGGTTCGTCGGTATTGTACGCTTTGGTTTTAATTCTGGGGGTATAGGTCTAGTCCTATCTAGCTTATAAAGTAGGATATTGTCAAGGCCTTCCCAGGCAGTATAGAGTTGTTTTAGTGTCTGAGTATAGCGCGTTAACGCGTTGTTGTAGACGAATATTCTTTAGGGTGGGATATTATTAAGGCCTTCCCAGGCAATGTAGGGAGAGCTTAGTATAATGTGACGGCTTATATAAATGCCTCTAAACTGAAGCTTGTAGATTGCTATCTAATAAAGATACTAAGCTAAGGAGAAGAAAAGAAGGGGGTTATAAGGACCATAGTAAACATATATGAAGGGGCAGCCGCCAAGGCGCTAGCAGTAAGCGAGCCAATTGTAGGTTGGCAGAATATGGCAGTAGTATGGCAGAATTTGGCAGGTCGCGCTCTAGCACCGTCACACTAATGTAGGAGACTTAAAGCTCTTTTGTAAGAAATATTAGTTAGTACCAAATATTAAAACAAAAAATTTAATTTAGTGTTTTAATTGTACTATCTTATAGACTATAAAGCTGTATTAGGTGGTATAAAGCAGAATTAAATTTTTAGGAAACTGTAAATATTTAAATATATATATATAAGCAAATTTTTAGAGGATTCCCTAAGCTCTACTCCTCCGCCTTATCCGCTTTTATTAATGGCGAAAATTCCTTAGATAACTATTAATTTTAAAAGCAAAGGTGCTATTACTGAGCACTAATAAGCTTTTAAGTCCTTAATACTAGAAGAGAGCTAGCATTAGAGCCTATTATTTATTATACTAGTTAGTAAAAAAACAAAGTCTACTGTTCTGCAATACCTACTAGGAGATACTGCAGGTGGAAATTTTCTAGCCAATGTGTATAATCAAATCTACCTTTAGGAAGACCCTAAAACCTATAAAGATACCTTACTAATCCTTTTTATTAATTGCGAGCTTTAAAACTATTCTTTATTATAGTTGCTTCTTTCCTATAGTAGTGGGGAGATAGTAATAAGAAAAATTTCTTAGCAGTAGCCTTTAAAACGCCGCAAAATGCTCAGCTTATTATTATGTGATTAAGTACTCTTATCTTTCTCCAATGTAGTCTGCTATTTCGTTATAGATCTAGGCGGATTAAGGGAGGTGTTTAAGCTTATGGCTTAGCAAACTGTTAAATCTCCGAGTTCCGATCTCCTTGTGCTCCCCTGTATTCTACTAGTATTTAATACATCCTTATTAACCTTTAATAAAAATATTACTAAATTAAAGTCCCTAGCTTTAATAACCAAAATAATGCAGAACTTTAAATAATATAGTAAAACTAAAGACGTAAATATAGATCTAAAGGCTTATTTTTCACAGTATCTATATCCTTGGACTGAATTCGTCCATAAGCTTAGCAAAATGTTTATACGCGTTCTGAAAGTGAATTCTTTTCATATTAGAAGAAGCACGCGTCTTACGCCAATCCGCTTAAGTTAAATTCCGTTTTAAGCATTTTAAGGCTTTATTAAGCCTAGCCTTAAAGCACTTCAGCTCTACTATTACCGCCTTGTTTTTATTTATCTAAGCAATATAACCCTATAGCTTCTTAAACAAGGGGTTCTTGGCATGCCTTAGATATCTTATTAAGCACATGCCGTTTTAGGTATAGCTATGGCACTTTGTCGCCCTATTGGTAGTATTAGCGTTAATTCTATCAAGCTATCCCCTAGGTTCTTATTGTATAACCCCCACCCTAAATCTAGCCAACTTACTAATACTAATTATAGACTTTCTTCCTACTTTTATCTTCTTAAAGCATTTCTTAAACGCTTATATCTCTACAATGTAGGACTATGCTATAGATGCAAGTATCCACACGAAATTTTTATTAGCGGTTTTGGATAATTTCTAGTCTATATTCTAAACACTCTAATTAAACTCTTTATTAACTGCATCCTAGATTTACATGCAAAACATTATAAAGCTTTGGCCCAAAGTAGCAGAGTTTAGAAGCCATAAGTCTTGCTTCTATTATCTAATATAAATGCCTAAAAAGGTATTAGACTGCGGTCATGCACTCTATAATATATGCATTAAAACATATAGAAGACGATCATTCTTAACGAAATACAACTATTATCTTTTATTTTGTGTCCTCTGTGCCTTACCTTACAGAGCGTCTGATTTTTAATTTGTGCCACCTAGTGCTAGTATCTATATTTTAAGCATAGATGGCAGAGGTATAAGGGGAGTTATATTTCTTATCTTTCTAATATATATTAAGCAGATACTATCTAACTTTAAATATTCACTGCAAGAACATTTTGACCTTATTTATGGCACTTCTGCGGGTATATAAAAAAGAAATATTACTATTAAGAACTTAAATTAATCTAGTAATTAGGTAGGATAATTGCTATAGAAATAGGTCTCTTAGGGTAGAGCGCAGCCAAATCGTTATAGAGGTTTGAGGATATAGTAAGCAAGACCTTTAAGCGGCGAAAATTTAGATCTACTTTACTTACTAAGTTACAAGAGATAATGCTAGGCTACGCCTAAGATGGCTAGTATAGCCTTACCGCTATCGAATTAGGCTTTAAGGCCGCTTTTGGATCCTACCTAAAGATATTTAATCCACTAATAAATAATACTAGAGTTGTAGTAACAACGACAACTGCCAAGGAGTTACAGCCTTGTTTGTTTTGCAATTATAATAGGGACAAGCGACCTAAGGATATTAGTAAGCAAAGTACTTTCCTAATTTAATGTAGTAGCGTCCTAATTATATAGGGTATAGTTTAATCCGGGCCAACTATTTATAGTATAATGTATTTATTAGTGAAGTGTACGTTTAATCTAAGGGATGCTTAGAATTAAGCTAATGTATTTTAAGGCATATTGTACTTTTGCCGCACCCTAGTTAGCTAATCTATTATATATCCCATAATTTAATACTAATTAGAAAGGTTCTTTAAACCTAAAATAGTAAAAACCTTGGCATTTTTTAGGATGGGGGCCTTTAAAATAATAATCTAATTGTTATTGCCTGATTGGAAAGTCTATTTCTATGGCCTAAAAAGGGTGAGCTTAACTTTGCTCTCTTATTAGGGACCAGTACAACCTTTATACTAATAGCTGCTAGCACCCAATCCTTAGTCACAGATTGATTTTACCTAAGACTCCTTAAAAGCTTTATACGGAGTCTAGACAGCAAGGAAGCTTAAAAGAGGTTTATTTATACTATCCTAGTATAGTACCGCAATAGATATTATGGTCTTAATCTTTATCTCCAAGGGCCTAAACCTCCACTTGATGACCTATCTATGGTAAAAGAATTAAAAAGCCAAACTATGGAATATATAAAATCAAGTTCTATAATTCCTACTATTATAGACTTAATATACGCCGCAATGTTCTACTTTAAGCTTGAATATCCCCCTTAGTATATTAACGGCCGTTATAAGTGCGTTGGTTATATATTTTGCCGACTTAATCTCCCTCCTAATAGGCGTTAATACTTATACTCTTAGCTTATTACTATATTATCTTGGTTCCTTATTTATGGTTATCCAATGGCTTGTATATTAAAGGTACTAAAGGGTTATCCCCCATTTAAATAACGTGTGTAATTTGTGGTTGATACCTTAAGTAAAAGTATTATGATCTCTATTAGAGGGATTACGAGCATACCTAGGTTAATAAGCGGATTTCCTATATCTCTTAAAGATCTAATTGATTTACAGCAACTTTACGCTCTATTTGGCTGGGTAGATTACTTAATACTTAAAAAGCCTCTTCCTTCTATTTTAGCAAAGCGAAAAATAGATAGACTATAGTAATTCATTTATTCTAGCAAGGCAATTACTAGTTGCTTACTGTATAATATTTTATGCGCGTACTGGTAAAGCCTTAGCTACCGGGCGGCCAGAAGCGAAATTATCCTAGAAACTATATTAGAGTACAGCGGCAAGTGTTTTGCTTAATTTAGGTATCCAGCTTCCCCTAGAGTTAAAGTTTAAGTTATTAGCATTTAAATTACAGGAATTAGTTTCTTAGAATTATCTAAAAGGCGCTAAACTAACTAGGCGCTTAATACCTAGCCAACTATACTTCCAGTCTAAAACGGTATTAAAATAACTCGATTTAAGAACAAGTTTCCTGTTTTCGGCCTGTAGCCTACTTTAGTAGTTATTTATTAGCTCTTACTCTTATTAGTTATAACTTTAATTTAATTATTATCCATACTTCCAGAGGTCACGCCTACTATACACAGCAGTTGTCCGGCCAACCATGACATATGGGTCCAGTATTTGGGCCATTGGAGAATCTGAGAAAGGCCCCCCCAAATCGCTCCTTAAACCACTCCAAAAGGTCCAAACAGCCTGCCTCCAGAGTATAACAGGCGGATATAAGCGAACGGCTACAGCACTGCTCGAGAAGGAAGCTAATATTCCCCCCCTATAACTATATATTAAAGCCGCTGCAATATAAAGGGCGTAAAAGGAACGTAACTCTAATGTTATAAAGTATATTAAGACACGCCTAAATAAACTATGGAGGGACCCTAGGGCGCCTTATAGGAGAATAAACCAACAACCCCAAAGTAGGGAAGATATATTAGAGAAACAGGTAAAGAAAGCAGAAGAAGAATAGTGCTGCTTTAGGGCCCAGGCCCATATAGAGGAGAAAGGGAGACGCGTAAGAGGCTAGTAAGGACAATAGTAAGAGAGAGAAAGGAGCTAAAGTAGAGTATAAAAGAACGCTGGGAAACCATCTACCGCAATATAATACTAGCTGGACCAACGCTAGAGAGGCGTATGGGAGTTAAAGGTATAGAGGCTAACTAAGGCAAGAGGAACCTAAGCCATAGCATAGTTAACGCTATAGGGGATAAATACTTTAGGGCTCTAAGAAGGCCTAATAAAGGCAGAAAATATAATAGCAACACTCTTAAGAATAGGAATAATAGGACTAAAAGACTGGCTCTACTAGGTAGGTGTCCTAGTAGGTAGCTTAAGATATAAATATAGCTGGCTAAGATAGACACTAAAATATATAATACTATTATACCCCTTACGCACTAACTAAGAAGTAATACTCTTAGTAGCTGACATAGAGAACTATAAGACACTACTCTTAATATAAAAAGGCCTTAAGGCGATTACCCAGTGGCTTATTAGCTAAAATATACTAAACCAGTTCCGGGTTGCAAAGGAAATAGTAATAGAGGGCAGGGGGGTGAGCAACGGGCGCCCCCTAATAACTCTATAGTAGTAGAGTAAAGTTTACAATACTAGCGCGTCCGTAGGCTTGTTACGGCAGCAGTGGTTCCTAAGGAGGTTAAAAAGTAAGGTAGTAGGAGCACTATAGGTAACTCACAGGCGCCTCGTAGGCGCCTCGCAGGCGAGTCCCAAAAGGCGGGGAGATGGATCACGGGGTTTTCTTAAATAGAGTTTTCTCCCCATATATACATAAGGAGTAGTCCGCGTGGGCCCAATAGGGATCCGAATCGGACGTTAAGCAATAAATTATTATTATTAATTTAATTATTAACCTCTACTAGTCACCTTTTATGCTTATAACACACCTTATAATATATATATAATAAAGATATGCCTCTATTAACTCCTATAGTTGTTATATATAACATAATTGCCGTTAAAAATCTTAAGTTAGTATCATTGCTATAAAGTTATATTTGTAAAGTTAACCTAAGATTAGCCTTTATTAACGACCCAGGTAAGACCTACTAGAATTATCTGGCGCCTAAAATAGCGAAATATGTAACAATAAAGCCATAATATGCTTTAAGCATAATAGGCTATAGCTAATAAAGAGGGTAAAGGATTGCTAACACAATAGTGGAAAGGAATCCTACCTTATTAAGTGGGAGCCTAGCATAATTAAGTTTTGCTAACGTATAGAGAGGTGCTTTAGGGAGTCACTTAAAGATATGGCTAAGTTATACAATCTTATAATTCTAAATAACGGATTATACCGCAATCCTTGTGATATTATATTTTAGAAAGTAAACTAGTCTAATATCTGGGTTTTAGTTTCTAAGTTAGAAGGGGCAGGCAAATTAATTTATAATTATTGGATGGAAATCGGCGGTATTAGGTAAGTTTTTATGCCAATAGTACTTTAATTCTCGGCTTATCTAGTTATAGGTGCCCAAAGACTCGTAGATAATTTAGATAGTGGATTAGGAAATGTAAACAGATAGCAGAGATTATAAAATTCACTAGATAATAATCTATAAGTTTTAGGTTTCTTTTACCTACCTAATCCGTTTAGTAACATTATGCTTAAAATCTATATATTCTTTAATAATTCGCGTAGAATGTACGTATCTGTAAAATGTAATCGAGCTTTAGCTTATATTGTTAGGTGCTATAAAGGATAAAGGATAAAAGAGAAGGGCCTTAATAGTTTTTAATTATTAGTAGGATTAATTTTAGCGGGCCGACATCGTAATTTTTCTAGATTTAAGTGTAGACAATGTATACTAAGGTAAAAATAATGCAATCTTAAATTCGTTAGATCTCTTAGAATACCCTATTTAATATATTTCCTATTTACTACTTAACCAAAATTTAGTGACCTAAATTTATAGATCTTTCTCATTCTTAGTGCCGCATTATATCTTATTAGAGGAAGCGCTTTATTGCGAAATATATAGGGGTTATATGCTAAGTCAAGATTACTAAAACTATATTTATTATTTAGAACACTTTCTGTTTTCTTATTTAAATTTCCTACTTTATAAAATTATAATATTAAATCCTAAAACAAAATCCTAAAACGCTAATAATACTCTATATAATAGACTACCGGCGCCTACTAAAATAGTTAAACTAAACCAGCAATAAGATCTAATCCTATAATAAAGACGTTAATCCTCTTCTTTGTCTACTTTACGTTTGCTTCAGCATAGTTAATCCCCTTTAATCAATCTTTGCCTAGCCTTATAGACTTAATCCTAGAGGCGGAAGCAGGCTAAGAGCTTATGTTTTAGTAAGTTATGCCCTTATAAGTCCTATTTTATAACGCTGAATCTCCTTAGGTTGTTAAACTCTTGAAATGCTATATATAAAGCCACGTTAAGTTTTCAGAACTTGACTTTTCTCCTAATTTCGGCTATAGCCTAACTATAAAACTGCGTAGGCGACTAGGTGGCCCGGCTTAGAATTCCTCCAAGTGCGCCAAACGGAACGGTCGCTATTTAATAGTAAGAATCTGTTACGGGACACCTCCGTGACACCTTATACACGTCCACCTGTTCCCACCTGTTTCCACCTGTTTCCACCGACGCAGCAAGAAGAGACCGACCGCGAGACGACAATCTGACGGCAATCTGCCGCATTC